>Ga0209281_1000217_pt1 | contig 125471 bp, 108 predicted proteins | sample MedtruBG_FD_187514 | JGI IMG/M metagenome (GOLD analysis project Ga0209281, IMG submission 187514) | Root nodule microbial communities of legume samples collected from California, USA - Medicago truncatula BG (SPAdes) (version 2) | ecosystem: Host-associated > Plants > Roots > Nodule | place...
GCCAGCGTTCAATCTGAGCCATGATCAAACTCTTCAATTTAAGTTTGATGCTCGTGAATTAAACTTCGTAATGAATTACGTATGTTCACTCAGAGACTTTGGTATTCATTTAGCGTCTTGCGACGTTTAGAATCCATGTCACTTTGAGTGCCCACACAGATTGTCTGATAAATTGTTAAAGAGCAGTGCAACGCGGCTTTCGCTCACCGTTGCGAGGTCCCGTATAATACGTTTTCCTCATTCAGAGTCAAGCGTTTAATTTCGCTTTTCGCTGTCGGCGTTCATCGCTGAACCCCTTCTGTCCCGGCGGCTTGCGTGCCGTTGTTCCGTGTCAGTGGAGGCGCATTATAGGGAGTTCTCAGACGTTGACAACCCCTCTTTTAAAAAAAACTTTCAACCGCCTTTTTTTTGTTCAAAACCGTGCTATAGCGCCAGTTTTTCGAGCGTTTCAAAGCCATATCGGCGTAAGACGGGTAAAAGTTGCTCAGTCTCAGGGGTGAGCGCCATACAGAAAGCAATATTCTTGTCACTGGATTTGGCATCTGGCGCTTCATGTTCAAGAAGCCAGGCAGTGCGCCGGGCAATCGCTGCACCGGAGTCGACCAGACGCGTGCCTTCCGGCAAGACCTCAAGCAGCTCGTCCTGTAATAGCGGGAAATGCGTGCAGCCCAGCACAACCGTATCCGGTGGTTCAGCCATTCGTAGCCATGGACGCAAAATGCGACGCAGTTCCTCCAGCGGCACCGGATGACCATGCAGCTTCGCTTCGGCCATCTCCACCAGTTCGGCTGAGCCGAGCATGGCAATCGAGCATTCGTTAGCGAAGCGGTCAATCAGCTCACGCGTATAAGGACGCTTCACCGTCCCGCGCGTCGCCAGCAGGCCGACGATACCGTTCGCCGTCAGACGAGCCGCAGGCTTAATCGCTGGCACCACGCCCACAACGGGGAACGGGAATTTTTCGCGTAATGCAGGAAGGGAAACGGTGCTTGCGGTATTACAGGCAATCACGGCCAGCGCTAAGGGATAACGCTGTTGGACGGCAGTGACGATTTCCAGGACACGCTCAACGATAAAGTCTTCGCTCTTTTCCCCATAAGGAAAAGCGACGTTATCGAAGGCATAGATGTAATGAAGATCCGGCAGAAGATGCCGAATCTCATCGTAGACCGAAAGCCCACCGACGCCGGAGTCAAACACCAGCACGGTGGGACGTGGATCAGAAGGTGTAGCTGCCAGACAAGGTATATTCCCGTCCTGCAGTTTGGTAGCCATAAACTGTCTCGTAATCTTTATCGAACAGGTTAGCTATTTTACCACGAACTGTCAGATGTGAGGTGACAGGATATGAAACTGCGACATCCCACAGACTTACGCCACCCATTTTCACTTCACGAGACGGAAAACTGCTGAAATCGTCGTCGTAACGAGTTCCCAAATAACGGTAGGCAAGATTCCAGTCGAAATCCCATACCTGAGTATCCAGCTGGTATTTCACCTGCTGTTTGGAGCGACGCTTCAGCACTTCGTTGGTTTTCGCATTACGCGGATCTACATAATCATAAGAAATCTGATGACCAACTGGACCGGTATCAAACTGTGCCGTCGCTTCAATACCCTCAATACGAGCTTTGTTGACGTTATAAGGGCGGTTGTTCGCATCGTAGCCCACCAGATTATCGACATCATTACGATACGCGCTCACGCGCCAGCTCACCGGTCCCGTCAGACCTTCAAAGCCCCCTTCCCACTGTTTGCTCTCTTCAGGTTTCAGATCCGGGTTGCCATACTTCTCGCTATGAATCTGGCTCATGGTTGGCGCTTTATACGCAGTGCCGTAAGAACCAATAATGCGATACCCTTCGACAAACTCCCACGCGGCGCTGGTTTGCCATGTGCTGTGGTTGCCAAAATTAGAGTTATCGTCGTTACGAGCAGCCGCTTCCAGCGTTACGCTATTAAACTGCTGCATCGCGGAGAGAAACACGCCAGTGTTACGCTGTTCATAACCACTTTTCAGGCTAGCTGTTCCTGCTTCGGTTTTCTGCTTCTGCCAGTCCAGACCTGCTCCAATGTTGCCTTGGCCAACAGTGAAGGTGTTCATCCATTGCGTGGTGTATTGTTTCACATCATCCATACTGGACGATGCCGCATAGCGCCCTTTACTCGGATCGTAGTTCAGATCTTTGCTGCGACCATAACCGGCCACCAACTGTGAATGATAAATCCCTTGGTTGTAGCGCAGCCCGGTATCCCAATTCTGGCTATACAGCTGCCGCATGTCTGGCGTGCCGGTCATGTTGTAGTTATCGTCATAGCTATCATAACCGTCATACGCAGTACGGTTGTCATAGCCAAAGCCACGGAAGAAGCCGCTCACGCTGTCGGTGATTTGCTGCTCCACGGAGCCGTAAAGAGACTTACTCATAAAACCGTCGCGATCCGGCTGACGCGGTGCATCTTGCGCATCAATATCAAAACCGCGGGTATAGGTATAGTTGCCCGCAAGGGTGACTTTGGTTTTATCGAAGCGCTGCTGGAATGAACCGTCGTAAGACTGATAGCCCTTCGACCCCACACCCGCAGAGATCTCACCGCCGGGCTGATCGCGTCCGGTGATAATATTGATTACGCCGCCAATCGCATCGGAACCATACAGCGCAGACCGTGGACCGCGAATGTACTCAAGACGCTGGATAAGAGAAGTAGGGATTTGGCTAAGATCGGCGACATTACTGATCCCGGCGTTGTTCAGCGGGATGCCGTCAATCAGCACCAGAACGTGACGTGATTCTGTACCGCGTATAAAAGTAGAAGCGTTTGCCCCCATGCCGCCGCTTTGGGCGATATCCACACCCGGCAGGCGCTGCATGACTTCCACGACGCTCTTGGCCTGCCAGCGTTCGATATCTTCACGGGTCACCACCGACGTCGGCGCCAGAACGGTATTTGCCGGTTGCTCAAAACGGTTTGCTGTCACCACCAACGAGTCAGCGCTTTCCTGCGCCCAGCCCGAAAAAGCCGTGACGGAAAGCGCCGTCATCAGCGATACTTTTTTAATCATTGTTAAAGCATCCACAATATAAGAAGGATGCCGCAGGCGTCATCTATAGCACGCGATGATGAAACCAAATGCGACGTAACACCGGCAGGTCTTCGGGCTTGGTGGCGTGTGTGGATGAAGACTTCCCACTCGAAAGCAGTGTCTACAACATTCATCCCGCCAGTCTTTACCGCTGCGCGTCAGCTCCAGATTTACACTGGATTCCCTTTTCACTTACAGGAGACCGGAAACAGAATGCTACAATTAGAAACGTATGGATGTCCAGACAGCTATGCATGATTAAATCTGGACATCCCCTGTACAGTGCTTACAATCCCCGCGAAATTGTTTACCACTCAGGATGCATCATGACCCCCGAACACCTCCCGACAGAACAGTACGACGCGCAGCTGGCAGAAAAAGTGGTCCGCCTGCAAAGTATGATGACGCCTTTTGCGGCGCCCGTTCCCGAGGTGTTCCGCTCGCCGGTCAGTCACTATCGCATGCGCGCTGAATTCCGTATCTGGCATGACGGCGACGATCTGTACCACATCATTTTCGATCAGCAGACCAAATCCCGCATCCGCGTAAACAGTTTCCCGGCTGCGAGTGAATTAATTAACCAATTAATGACGCTGATGATTGAAGGCGTACGTGAAAACCCGATTCTGCGCCACAAATTGTTCCAGATTGATTACCTGACCACGCAAAGCAACCAGGCGATCGTCTCACTGCTCTATCACAAAACCCTGAATGATGAATGGCGTCAGGAAGCGGAAGCGCTGCGCGATGCGCTGCGTGCCCAGAATATCAATGTGCATCTGATTGGCCGCGCCACCAAAACTAAAATCATGCTCGATCAGGACTATGTGGATGAACGTCTGCCAGTGGCCGGGAAAGAGATGATCTATCGCCAGGTCGAAAACAGCTTCACGCAGCCGAATGCGGCGATGAACGTGCAGATGCTGGAGTGGGCGCTGAACGCCACCGAAGGGGCAACGGGTGATTTGCTCGAACTATACTGCGGGAACGGCAACTTCTCCCTCGCGCTGGCGCGCAACTTTGAACGCGTTCTGGCCACCGAAATTGCCAAACCCTCCGTCGCGGCAGCGCAGTACAACATCGCGGCGAACCACATTGATAATGTGCAAATTATTCGCATGGCGGCCGAAGAGTTTACGCAGGCGATGAACGGCGTGCGTGAATTCAACCGCTTGCAGGGAATCGATCTGAAGAGCTACCAGTGCGAGACGATTTTCGTCGATCCACCGCGCAGCGGGCTGGACAGCGAAACCGAGAAGATGGTGCAGGCTTATCCACGTATTCTTTACATCTCCTGCAATCCGGAGACGCTGTGTAAGAATCTGGAAACATTAAGCCAGACGCACAAGGTTGAACGTCTGGCGTTGTTCGATCAGTTCCCGTACACGCACCACATGGAGTGCGGCGTACTGTTAACGGCGAAGTAAAATCTCGTAGGCCGGATAAGCGAAACGCCATCCGGCTTTTTTTCGGCAGGTGGCGCTACGCCTGTCTGCCCTGCAACATCCCGTTATTCATGGATTTGATGCTTACGGTTACGCATCTTAATACCAATCCAGAACACCAGCGCCACTGACAGCACCGCAGGCAGGAAGTTAGAGCCGATATCCGGATATTCTGCGCGCACCACGGTGCTATACAGCAGAACGCCCAGGATAAAGAACGCGGCAGCCAGGCCCGGTAAACCCACCGGCATAGTACGGTTCTGATAGCGCTGATGCAGACAGTAAACCGTCAGCACCAGGGCAATAAGCGGGAAGATCGAAAACGGCACAATCGAGCTGAACACGGCTGCAAATGTTCCGTTAATAGATAAGCCAGCGATCAATGCCAGCAACAACGTACCTTTATCCTGACCTGACTGTTTCATTACTCACCTTCGTCGATGTGATGCGCCGACTTTTCTTGTTCCCGGCGGTACCAGTAATACGCCCCTTTGGAAATCATCCTCAGCTGTAATACCAGTCGCTCTTCGAGTTGCTTGCGTTGTTCAACGCCAACATCCAGTGCTTCGGCACCCGCACTGAAAACAATGGTCACCATCGCCTCGGCCTGCGCTTCCGTGAAGGCGCGTGGCATATGGTTTTCGATTTCGAGATAGTCGGCAAGTTCCGCAATAAAATGCTGAATTTCGCGCGCAACGGCGGCACGAAACGCGGCAGATGTCCCCGAACGTTCGCGCAATAACAGTCGAAACGCGTTGGGATTGTTGCCGATAAATTCCATAAACGTTGAAACGGACGTGCGGATCACGCTGCCGCCTTTGGCGATACGCTGACGCGCCTGGCGCATAAGCTGGCGCAGCATCAGGCCGCTCTCATCCACCATGGTCAGACCCAGCTCATCCACATCACGAAAATGACGATAAAAGGACGTTGGCGCAATCCCGGCCTCGCGTGCGACTTCGCGCAGGCTCAAACTGGCAAAACTTCGCTCAGCACTCAGTTGACTAAATGCCGCTTCCACCAGCGAACGCCGGGTTTTCTCTTTTTGTTGTGCTCTTACGCCCATCACAATAGTTGAATCCTTCCAAAGGCCTTCAGGCACTATACCAGAGAATAAAATTAATCTGTTTGCATCACTTTGTGAATGATTGTTTACGCGAGGTTTGTGCTCCACAGCTCGAAAAGAGCACAACGATAATTGGGTTATCCTGCTAATGATGTTACTATTCTGTTGCTTTTATGTATAAGAACAGGTAAGCCTTGCCATGCCACACACCTACGATTACGACGCAATAGTTATTGGTTCCGGCCCCGGCGGCGAAGGCGCTGCTATGGGACTGGTGAAACAGGGAGCCAGAGTAGCGGTCATCGAGCGCTACCATAATGTTGGCGGCGGTTGCACCCACTGGGGCACCATCCCTTCTAAAGCCCTCCGCCACGCCGTTAGCCGCATTATTGAATTTAACCAGAACCCTCTTTACAGCGACCATTCCCGACTTCTTCGTTCTTCCTTTGCCGACATCCTCAACCATGCTGATAATGTGATTAATCAGCAAACGCGGATGCGCCAGGGGTTTTACGAGCGCAATCACTGCGAAATTTTGCAGGGCGACGCGCACTTTGTTGATGAACACACGCTGGCGCTGAAGTGTCATGACGGTTCCGTCGAGACGATTACCGCCGAGAAATTTGTCATCGCCTGCGGCTCACGCCCGTACCATCCGACTGACGTCGATTTCTCTCATCCGCGCGTCTACGACAGCGACTCGATTCTGAGCCTGCACCACGAACCGCGCCACGTGCTCATCTACGGCGCAGGGGTGATTGGCTGCGAATATGCGTCGATCTTCCGTGGAATGGACGTGAAAGTCGACCTGATCAACACCCGTGACCGTCTGCTGGCGTTTCTCGATCAGGAGATGTCCGACTCCCTCTCCTACCACTTCTGGAACAGCGGCGTGGTTATTCGCCACAACGAAGAGTACGAGAAAATCGAAGGCTGCGATGACGGTGTGATCATGCACCTGAAATCCGGGAAAAAGCTCAAAGCCGACTGCCTGCTGTATGCCAACGGGCGTACGGGTAACACCGATTCGCTGGCGCTGGAAAACATCGGTCTTGAAACGGACAGCCGCGGTCAGCTGAAGGTCAACAGCATGTACCAGACTGCCTTACCGCATATCTACGCGGTGGGGGATGTGATTGGTTATCCGAGCCTGGCTTCCGCCGCTTACGACCAGGGCCGCATCGCTGCCCAGGCGCTGGTGAAAGGCGAAGCGACTGCGCATCTGATCGAAGATATTCCAACCGGGATTTACACCATTCCGGAGATCAGCTCGGTGGGCAAAACCGAACAGCAGCTGACGTCAATGAAGGTGCCTTACGAGGTGGGTCGTGCGCAGTTCAAGCATCTGGCGCGGGCGCAAATCGTGGGAATGAGCGTGGGAACGCTGAAGATTTTGTTCCATCGCGAGACGAAAGAGATCCTCGGGATTCACTGCTTCGGTGAACGCGCGGCGGAAATCATTCATATCGGTCAGGCCATCATGGAGCAAAAAGGTGGCGGTAACACGATTGAGTACTTCGTTAACACCACCTTTAACTACCCGACGATGGCAGAAGCCTATCGGGTAGCAGCGCTGAACGGTTTAAACCGCCTGTTTTAACGCACCGTCAAAGTGGCCATCCATCGAACTGCGGATGGCCTCTGCCAGCTGCTCATAGCGGCTGCGCAGCGGTGATCCTGGACGATAGACCAGACCAATGGTACGACGCGGCTCAGGTTTAATGCACGGCAGATAAACCACACCATCGCGTTTGCGCTCGCGCGGTACGGCCAGCGCAGGCAGCAGTGTAATACCGCTTCCCGCCGCCACCATATTGCGCAGCGTTTCCAGGCTGGTTGCACGGAAATGGGTATCTTCATCCGCACCCGCTTCAAAGCAAAAACCCATCGCCTGATCGCGCAAACAGTGACCGTCTTCGAGCATCAGCAGCTTTTCACCCGCCAGATCGGACATCGGCACGCGATCGCGGTTCGCCCACGGGTGATCCTCATAGATCGCCAGCATCATCGGCTCATCAAACAGCGGCACTTCGATAAAGGCTTCGCTCTCTTTGACCAGCGCCAGAATGGCACAGTCGAGCTTACCGCTATCCAGCTGCGCCAGCAGTTGATGGGTCTGGGCTTCGTGCAGATACATTTCGAGTTTCGGGAAGGTCTGGTGCAGCATCGGGATAATTTGTGGCAACAAATAGGGGCCAACGGTAGGGATCAGGCCAATGTGCAGCGGGCCGGACATGGCTTCCCCCTGCTGGCTTGCCATTTCCTTGAGCACTTTGACCTCGCGCAGCACGGTGCGCGCCTGATCCACCAGCAGCAAACCGGCCTGGGTGAACAGCACTTTACGACTGGTACGTTCCAGCAGCATCACGCCCAGCTCATCTTCCAGCTTGCGGATCTGACCGCTCAGGGTCGGCTGGCTGACGTGGCAGGAATCTGCCGCGCGGCGAAAATGACGATGCTCAGCTAACGCTACCAGGTATTCAAGATCACGAATATTCATTATTCATCCTCCGTCGCCACGATAGTTCATGGCGATAGATAGCATAGCAACGAACGATTATCCCTATCAAGCATTCTGTTGAATAATACACCACATAGACGAGGCGGTGACTGTTTGACCCTTGAAGCACCGCCGCGTTATACGAGTTTCTCTCAAAACTCGAACAACTAAAGCCAACGTGAACTTTTGCGGACCCTGTGTCCGCTTTTTTTTGCATAAAAAAAGCCCGGCAAACGCCAGGCCTGATTTTTATTGGCCGGGTAAGCGCTGCGCCACCCGGCAATGTACCGACTTAAATCAGCCGATCTTTCGCATCCGCAATCGCCTGCGCCACCTGCTTCGGCGACACACCGCCTTTCGCCGCACGCTTATCCAGGCAGGATTGCAGCGCCAGAATCGGATAGACGTCATCGCCAATCACCGCACTGAATTTCTGCAGATCGGCAAGCGTAAGATCTTCCAGCGGCTTGCCCTGACGAATCGCCTCAACCACCGCTTCGCCCACAATATGGTGCGCCTCACGGAACGGCACGCCTTTGGCGACCAGATAATCCGCCAGCTCCGTAGAGTTCGCATAGCCCTGCTGCGCCGCTTCCTGGCAACGTGGACGTTTCACCTGAATACCGTCCAGCACCAGCGCGCCCATGTGCAGGCAGTCGAGCCAGGTGTCGAGAGCATCGAACAGCCCCTCTTTATCTTCCTGCATGTCTTTGTTGTAGGCCAGTGGCAGCCCTTTCAGCGTCATCATCATGCCGGTCAGCGCGCCCTGCACGCGGCCACATTTACCCCTGATCAGCTCCAGCGCATCCGGGTTTTTCTTCTGCGGCATGAGGGAAGAACCGGACGTCACGCGGTCAGACAGCTCAACAAAACCGGCTTCACCGGAATTGAAGAAAATCAGATCTTCGGCAAAGCGCGACAGATGCACCATGCCAATGGACGCATTCGACAGCAGCTCCAGCACGTGGTCGCGATCGGAAACGCTGTCCAGGCTGTTACGGGTGGCAGAAGCAAAGCCCAGCCAGCCGGCCAGCTGTTCACGGTCGATTTCATACGCCGTGCCGGCCAGCGCACCGCTGCCCAGCGGGCTGACGTCCAGACGCTTCAGGGTATCCTGCAAACGGCTCTCATCGCGCGCCAGCATTTCAACATAGGCCAGACACCAGTGAGCAAACGTCACCGGCTGCGCGCGCTGCAGGTGGGTATAACCCGGCATCACCGCGTCCTGATTGTGATGCGCGGTTTCCACCAGCGCACTCTGCAGCTGGCGATTCGCCGACAGCAGCTCCACAACAGTGTCTTTACACCACAGCTTCAGGTCAGTCGCGACCTGATCGTTACGGCTACGCCCGGTGTGCAGCTTTTTACCCAACTGGCCGACTTTGTCGATCAGTTTGCCTTCCACCCAGCTATGAATATCTTCAGCATCGCTCTCGAGGATTTGCTGCGGATTCAGGCGCACCTCTTCCAGCAGATTGTTCAGCGCCTCTTCGAGCTGCACTTGTTCGTCTGCCGTCAGCACGCCAACGGTGACCAGCGCTTTAGACCAGGCCACAGAGCCGACGATATCCTGTTCGGCCAGGCGGTAGTCGAAGCGCAAAGAGTCGTTGAACTGTTTGAAACGCTGATCCGCTGCCTGTGTAAAACGCCCACCCCAAAGTGCCATAACATGCTTCCTTAAATTCGGTTAGTTCTGTCGGGTCGCGCTGCGCTTACCCGACCTGCAATAATCAATACTCTTTTTTTGCCCGGTAACGCTACGCTTACCGGCACAAAATATTAGGCCAGAATACGTGTACCAATCGGCGTGCCGTTAAACAACGCGGGCAATTGTTCCGCGTGACGCCACGAAGCGATATCGACCGGGCGACCCAAAGTGCGAGCGGCATCCAGCGCGGCATTCACCTTCACAATCATGCCGTCGGTAATAATGCCCTGGTCGATTAACTGCTCAGCCTTCGCCGCCGTCATCTCGGCAATGCGCTGGCCTTTTCCATCCAGAATCCCGCTCACATCGGAGAGCAGAATCAGATCCGCGCCCAGCGTCGCCGCCAGCGCCGTGGCCGCCTGGTCGGCATTCACGTTCATCAGTTGTCCCTCTTCGGTCACTCCGATAGAGCTTACAACCGGCAGGAAACCGCCTTCCAGCAGGGTGTTAATCAGCTTAGGTGAACCCGGCTGCGCCAGTCCAACATGGCCCAGTTCTTCGTCGAGCTGGGTCACATTTACGCTATCACCGTCGCCCAGATACAGGCCCACGGAGGCGATATGGTGTTTCTTTGCCCACGCCAGCAGCGTTTTGTTTGCAGTTCCCGCCAGCGCGCCGGTAATGATGTCGATCTGATCGGCAGGCGTCACACGCAGGCCGTTTTTCTTTTTCACCGGCAGATTCAGCCCTTTCATCAGCTCATCCACCACGCAGCCGCCGCCGTGTACAATCACCAGCGGACGTTGGTGTGATTCACGATAGTTCACCAGTGCAGTAAACAGACGCTCCAGCGCTTCTTCGCTGTCCAGCAGTACACCACCGAGTTTGATAATTAATGGATTCATCATCACACCTTAAATAAGAGACTGCGTTTCGGCGAAGCCAAAACGAATGTTTGCGCACTGCACCGCCTGGGCGGCAGCGCCTTTGAGAAGGTTATCTTCTGCAGCCACCACGATCAGGTGCTCGCCCTGAACGGCAAAACCGATATCGCAGAACGGCAGGCCGACCACGTTTTTCAGTGCCGGGACACCTTTGTCATACAGACGCACCAACGGTTTATCGGCATACGCCTGATTAAAGGCTTCGGCTACCTGATCTTTGGTCACGCCCGGTTTCAGACGGCAGGTGATGGTTTCCAGAATCCCGCGCGGGAAGTTGCCCAGATGCGGGGTGAAAATCACTTCCGCGCCCAGGTGTGTAGTGATTTCCGGGTGATGACGGTGGTTGAATACGCCATACGGTTGCAGGCTCACTTCGCAGAAGCTGTTAGAAATGGCCGCCTTACGCCCGGCACCGCTGACGCCACTGGTGGCGTTGATCACAGGCCACTGGTTAAGATCCAGCAGGTCCGCGTCGATCAAAGGCTTAAGAGAAAGCTGCGCCGCCGTTGGATAGCATCCCGGAACGGCAATCAAATTGGCTTCTTTCAGCTTATCCGCGCTCCACTCCGCCAGACCATAAACCGCTTTTTTAAGCAGATCCGGATGCTGGTGAGTAAAGCCGTAATATTTTTCATAAAACGCACTGTCGTTAACGCGGAACGCGCCGGAGAGATCGAAAACCACACAGCCGGCCGCCAGGAACTGCGGTGCCAGGTCGTGGCTAACTTCGTGGGCGGTGGCCAAAAACACCACATCCACACCGTCGGTAAACTCGCTGATGTCGGACATCGGCTGCAACGGCAAATCCACGACTCCCTTAAGCTGCGGATGCAAATCAGAAATTAATTTTCCCGCATCATTGCTTTGCGCTGATACGGTCAAAGCGGTTATGGTCATATGAGGATGGCGATTCACGTAGCTCACAAGCTCTGCGCCCGCATAACCGCTAGCGCCCACAATCAGCGTATTCAACATCGGGTTCCTTTACGATCAACGTTAGTGTATTTTTATTCATATTTAGTGCATGAATATTGATACTATCACGACCTAAGGTATGTCAACAATGAAAATGAATTTACCACCCTTTATCGAGATTTACCGCGCCCTGATTGCCACGCCGTCCATCAGTGCGACCGAAGAAGCGCTCGACCAGAGCAATGAGTCTTTAATCAATTTACTGGCTGGCTGGTTTAGCGAACTCGGGTTTAAGGTGGAAGTTCAACCCGTTCCAGGAACCCGCAATAAATTCAATCTGCTCGCCAGTACCGGCGAGGGTGCTGGCGGCCTGCTGCTGGCCGGACATACGGATACCGTTCCCTTTGATGATGGCCGCTGGACGCGCGATCCCTTCACCCTGACCGAGCACGACAACAAGCTCTACGGTCTGGGCACGGCGGATATGAAAGGCTTCTTCGCCTTTATTCTTGATGCCCTGCGTGAGGTGGATGTGAAAACCCTGAAAAAGCCGCTCTATATTCTGGCCACCGCCGATGAAGAGACCAGCATGGCGGGTGCGCGCTATTTTTCGGAGAATACCGCCCTGCGCCCGGATTGCGCCATTATCGGTGAACCGACTTCACTGCAACCGATTCGCGCCCACAAAGGCCATATCTCTACCGCCGTACGCGTGATGGGCCAGTCCGGCCACTCCAGCGATCCCGCTCGTGGCGTCAACGCCATCGAACTGATGCATGATGCGATTGGCCGTATCATGCAGCTGCGCGACTCCCTGAAAGAGCGCTATCACCACGACTCGTTTACCGTGCCGTACCCAACGCTGAACCTGGGCAGTCTGCACGGTGGTGACGCCTCCAACCGCATCTGCGCTTGCTGCGAACTGCATATGGATATCCGCCCGCTGCCGGGCATGACCTTAAGCGATCTGGATGGCCTGCTGACGGAAGCCCTGGCCCCTGTGAGCGAGCGCTGGCCGGGCCGTCTGACCATTTCCGAGCTGCACCCGCCGATCCCTGGCTACGAATGCCCGCCGGACCACCAGCTGGTGCAGGTGGTCGAAAAACTGCTCGGCGCGCAAACCGATGTAGTGAACTACTGCACCGAAGCGCCGTTTATCCAGACGCTGTGCCCGACACTGGTGCTTGGCCCGGGTTCCATTAATCAGGCTCACCAGCCGGACGAATACCTGGAAACCCGCTTTATTAAGCCGACACGCGAATTAATTACCCAGGTTGTGCATCATTTCTGCTGGCACTAACAATTCTTTTTGAGTGCCCTCTTCCGCCAGGAGAGGGCACCAAAACGCATGATCCTCGTCACATTCTCATAAGCATCTCTTATCTGACGCGAAGCGAATTAAATTTCGTAAATTGCCCACATTTATTCGTTTGCTGAACCGTTTTCGCAGCAATTGACGGCAGGGGGTTTACGTGGCTTTATAAAGGGAGATGACAAATAAATGTCCAAAAGATTTCTGAATGGGCATAAACAAAAATGATGGGGTGACTGGGTTTTTATGAACGAACAATATTCCGCGTTGCGTAGTAATGTCAGTATGCTCGGCAAAGTGCTGGGAGATACCATCAAGGACGCGCTGGGAGAGAACATTCTCGACCGCGTTGAAACCATCCGTAAGCTGTCCAAATCCTCCCGAGCAGGAAATGAAGCGAACCGCCAGGAGCTGCTCACCACCTTGCAGAACCTGTCCAACGACGAACTGCTGCCCGTCGCGCGCGCGTTCAGCCAGTTCCTGAACCTGGCTAACACCGCCGAGCAATACCACAGTATTTCGCCGAAGGGCGAAGCTGCCAGCAACCCGGAAGTGATTGCCCGCACGCTCAGAAAACTCAAAGACCAGCCCGATCTCAACGAAGAGACCATCAAAAAAGCGGTGGAATCCCTCTCCCTGGAACTGGTGCTTACCGCGCACCCGACCGAGATCACCCGTCGTACGCTTATCCACAAAATGGTGGAAGTGAACAACTGCCTGAAGCAGCTTGATAACAAAGACATTGTCGATTACGAACGCAACCAGCTGATGCGTCGTCTTCGCCAGCTGATTGCCCAGTCCTGGCACACGGATGAAATCCGTAAGTACCGTCCAAGCCCGGTTGATGAAGCCAAATGGGGCTTCGCGGTCGTGGAAAACAGCCTGTGGGAAGGAGTGCCAAACTACCTTCGCGAGCTAAACGAACAGCTCGAAGAGAATCTGGGCTACCGCCTGCCGGTGGATTTCGTGCCGGTGCGCTTCACCTCCTGGATGGGTGGCGACCGCGACGGCAACCCAAACGTCACCGCTGAAATCACCCGCCACGTCCTGCTGCTGAGCCGCTGGAAAGCCACCGACCTGTTCCTGAAAGATATTCAAATCCTGATTTCTGAACTGTCGATGGTCGAAGCGACGCCAGAGCTGCTGGAACTGGTCGGCGAAGCGGGCGCCAGCGAGCCGTATCGTTACCTGATGAAAAACCTGCGCAGTCAGCTGATGGCGACCCAAGCCTGGCTGGAAGCGCGCCTGAAAGGCCAGCGTCTGCCGAAACCGGCGGGACTGCTCAGCCAAAACGAACAGCTGTGGGACCCGCTCTACGCCTGCTATAAATCACTACAGGCATGCGGAATGGGCATCATCGCCAACGGCGAGCTGCTCGACACCCTGCGCCGCGTGAAGTGTTTCGGCGTGCCGCTGGTACGAATCGACGTGCGTCAGGAAAGCACCCGCCACACCGAAGCGCTGGGCGAGCTGACCCGCTATCTCGGCATTGGCGACTACGAAAGCTGGTCTGAAGCCGACAAACAGGCCTTCCTGATCCGCGAGCTGAACTCAAAACGCCCTCTTCTCCCGCGCAGCTGGGAGCCGAGCGAAGAGACCAGCGAAGTGCTCAACACCTGTAAAGCGATCGTTGATGCGCCAAAAGGATCTGTCGCCGCCTATGTGATCTCCATGGCGAAGACCCCGTCCGACGTGCTGGCCGTACATTTGCTGTTAAAAGAAGCCGGTATTAGCTTTGCGCTGCCGGTGGCTCCGCTGTTTGAAACCCTCGACGACCTGAACAACGCCAACGACGTGATGACCCAGTTACTGAACATCGACTGGTATCGCGGCTTTATTCAGGGCAAACAGATGGTAATGATTGGCTATTCCGACTCCGCGAAAGACGCGGGCGTGATGGCGGCCTCCTGGGCGCAGTACCAGGCACAGGACGCGCTGATCAAAACCTGCGAAAAAGCGGGTATCGAATTAACGCTGTTCCACGGACGCGGCGGCTCTATCGGTCGCGGCGGCGCACCAGCGCACGCGGCACTGCTTTCGCAGCCGCCGGGCAGCCTGAAAGGCGGCCTGCGTGTCACCGAGCAGGGCGAGATGATCCGCTTTAAATATGGCTTGCCGGAAGTGACCATCAGCAGCCTGTCGCTCTACACCAGCGCGATTCTGGAAGCGAACCTGCTACCACCGCCGGAGCCAAAAGACGCATGGCGTCATATCATGGACGAACTGTCGGATATCTCCTGCGATCTGTACCGTGGCTATGTGCGTGAAAACAAAGATTTCGTTCCGTACTTCCGCTCCGCAACGCCGGAACAGGAGCTGGGCAAACTGCCGCTCGGTTCACGTCCTGCGAAACGCCGCCCAACCGGTGGCGTAGAGTCTCTGCGCGCCATTCCATGGATCTTCGCCTGGACGCAAAACCGTCTGATGCTGCCTGCCTGGCTGGGTGCCGGTGCCGCGCTGCAAAAAGTGGTCGAAGACGGCAAGCAAAGCGAGCTGGAAACCATGTGCCGCGACTGGCCTTTCTTCTCCACCCGTCTGGGAATGCTGGAGATGGTGTTCTCCAAAGCCGACCTGTGGCTGGCGGAATACTACGATCAGCGCCTGGTCAAACCGGAGCTATGGGGCCTGGGTAAAGAGCTGCGCGAGCTGCTGGAAGGCGACATTAAAGTCGTGCTGGATATCGCCAACGACTCGCACCTGATGGAAGATTTACCGTGGATTGCCGAGTCCATCCAGCTGCGCAACATCTACACAGACCCACTGAACGTATTGCAGGCAGAACTGCTGCACCGTTCCCGTCAGGCGGAAGAAGCCGGCAAAGAGCCAGACCCGCGCGTGGAACAAGCGCTGATGGTCACCATCGCGGGCGTCGCTGCGGGCATGCGTAACACGGGCTAATCTCTGTTTTACGCTCATCAGGCCACACCATTTGTGGCCTTTTTTTATGCTTGCAGGTAAGGTTTTCTCTTTGGTCAACACGGAAGGAAATGCCATGCAGCAAGATATCAGCCTGATCCTGGCCGAATTGATTGAAGGCCCAGCATCCCTGCGGAAAGTGCATTTTGCTAACCCCGCGACTCCCGCACCAGAGCTGGCGCTGCAGGTTGATTTCCCACGTCTGGAGATTGTGCTGGAAGGCTCCGTGAAAGACGTATCGACCGGAGTTTTGCAGGCTCAGGATGTCTTATATGTCCCGGCAGGCGGCTGGAACTCGCCGCAATGGCAACAACCCGCTACCGCGTTAAGCATTCTGTTTGGCAAACAACAGCTTGGTTTTAGTCTGGTGCAGTGGGATGGCATAGCCCTGCGCAATCTGGCGAAACAGCACGTTGCACGCCGAGGCCCGCGTATTGGCTCATTCCTGCTGCAAACATTGCATGAAATGCAGATGCAGCCACAGGAGCAGCAAACCGCCAGGCTGATTACCTTAAGCCTGCTCAGCCATTGCACCGACCTGCTCGGCAGCCAGATCCAGACCGCTTCACGCAGCCAGGCCCTGTTTGGCGCCATTCGTGACTATATTGATGAGCACTACGCGTCGCCGCTGACCCGTGAATCCGTCGCGAAAGCGTTCTACATCTCACCCAACTATCTTTCGCATCTTTTCCAGAAGACAGGCGCGGTGGGATTTAACGAATATCTGACGCATACCCGGCTCGAGCATGCTCGCCGGTTGCTGAAGGGGTATGATTTGAAGGTCAAAGAGATCGCACACAGCTGTGGGTTTATTGACAGTAACTATTTTTGCCGACTGTTCCGCAAAAATACGGAACGCTCGCCGTCTGAGTATCGCCGCCAGTACCACAGCCAGCTCACCGGAAAGTCGGTTAATCCAGAATAAGCTGGGTATGCTGCGGGGCAGACAGCAGTTTACGGACGGCAACCATCACCTTTTGCGGATCGCGCAAGAACGCATTGATGCCGCATTTCACATAGCGACACTGCTCGAATCGCTCCACGCCAGCCAGTTCAATATCCGTAATGAGCAGAACCACTTCCGCCTGACGAATGTCCTCTTCTGTCAGTTCGCATTCAATGCCCAGAGCACCCTGGGTTTCGATTCGAATGTTCCACTTTTCCTGGTGGCAGAGCTTTTCCAGCCGTTCCGCTGCCATGTAAGTATGGGCGACACCGCTCACACAGGCAGTCACTGCGACAATTCGGTGTTCCGCGATAGCGGCCATATTAACCTCCAACGGTTACCAAAAATCCTGCACGCTCGGCCATCTGTCGCACCCGGGCGATGTCCTCTTCCGTCGGTACAGCCACCTGGCTCATGGTCCACGCGTGTCCGAGCAGCCGATATTTCGGCTCGCCGTACTGATGGAAGGGCAACAAATGCAGTTGCCGTATTTTTGAGGGTATCAGAAATGCCAGTAAGCGATTCATATTCGTCTCACTCAGCGTATAGCCGGGGATGAGCGGCACGCGTGGGATCACGTTGATGCCCTCTTCCACCAGACGCAGCAGATTATCCAGCACCCTCGGTAAATTCATATTTATCACGGTTTTCGCCTGGTCTGAATCCATGATTTTCAGATCGAACAGCACTTCATCGCACTGCTTCGCCAGGGGTAAAAGGCGGGAAAGCGGCGCATCGCCTGCGGTTTCAATGGCGGTATGAACTCCCCACCGACGCAGCCGTTGCAATAGCTGAGTGGCAAAAGGCGCCTGCATCAACACCTCACCGCCGGAGAGCGTCACTCCGCCGCCGGAGGAGCGAAAGAAGACCTCATCTTTCATCACCTCGCGTTCAAGTTCTTCAAGCGTAACATCGCGACCAATGTGCTCAAACGCACCGGAAGGGCATTCGGCAACATCTCGCAAGCAGGGTGCGCAGTGCAGACATTTGCTCTCCCTGCGCACGGTCTCGATCTTTGGCGAGATGGATTCCGGATTCGCGCACCACGGGCAGGAGTGGGGACAGCCTTTGAAAAAGACCACCGTGCGGATGCCCTGCCCATCATTCAGGGAGTAGCGCTGGATGTTAAAAATACGCGCCTGGTCAGCGCGTGTTTCTATCATTTCACAGCTGATGCGCGGTACGGCGGATAATGTCATCCTGAATCTCCTTCGACAGCTCAACAAAGAAGGCACTGTACCCGGCGACGCGGACCACCAGCCCGGCAAAATCCTGCGGGCGTTGTTGCGCTTCGCGAAGCGTATCCGCATTCACCACGTTGAACTGAACATGCTGTAATTTCAGCTGGGTGAATGCACGCAGGAAATCGGCCAGTTTTTGTAACCCGGCGTCACCTTCGAGGGTGGCTGGCGTGAATTTCACATTCAGCAGCGTGCCATTAGAGAGCAGATAGTTATCCAGCTTACTCACAGATTTCAGCACCGCCGTCGGGCCCTGCATGTCCTGGCCGAGCATCGGCGACAGGCCGCCGTCCGCCAGCTGCTCACCGGCAAAACGCCCATCCGGCGTGGCTCCGACAACAGCGCCGAGCGGCACGTGGGCTGAGACGGTATAGGAACCCGGCGTGAATTGCCCCCCACGCGGATTACGATACTTTTCGACCTCTTTGCAGTAGTGGCGCAGGAGTTCAGCGCTGATATTGTCGACCTCATCGATATCATTGCCGTATTTTTCGAAGCGATGGATAAGCCGCGCACGGACCTTTTCACCCTCGGGCGTCGCGAAGTTCGCTTTGAGTACCGCCAGTAGTTCATCAAAACTTAAGCGCTGCTGCTCAAACACCAGCCCTTTTAAGGCATGAAGCGAATCACTCAGATTGGCGATCCCAATACCCTGCACGCCAGAGAAGTTATACCGTGCCCCGCCTTCGGTGATGTCCTTGCCGTTATCAAGACAGTCGCGGATAAAGGAAGAGAGCAGCGGAACCGGTGCCCAGTCGCGATGGCCAATGTCGCATATATTGCTGCCTTCGACCATTAACGCAATGTAGTGGTTAATTTTGGTGCGGATATGTTCCAGCAATTGGTCATAACTCAGCGTCGTATTGCCTTCGTTCTCCTGCATCGCAATTTCCATTACCTTCAGCAGGTTAAACATGGCGATATCGTGCAGACCGTAGGTTTTACCCGGAATCGATAACTCAACGCAGCCGACAACCGCGTAATCGCGCGCATCTTCCAGCGACACCCCGCGATTCAGGAAAGCGGGCACTACCACCTCGTCATTGAAAATCTGCGGAATACCGGTGCCCAGACGAATAGTTTCCGCCGTTTTGAGCAGGAACGGCCTGTCGATAAACTCATTGACGCGAACGCCCAGATTCGGCTGCGGTAACTGGATACTCTGATAGGCATCGAGGCAGAGGAATGAGAGCACGTTTACCGCGCTGCGGCCATTTTCCGTCAGGCCGCCCAGCAACGCGGTGTAGCCCGTCGGGAATCCGGCAAAATAGCGGGCGCTGCTGGTCGAGCGCAACAGCACCACGTCGTTGCATTTCACCCACAGAGATTCTAATAACTCTTTAAGGAACGCCGCATCTTCGCCCTGGCTCAGCGAGGCCTGATAAAACGGCAGCATGTACTGATCGAAGCGGCCAATAGAGAGCGAACTGGCGTTAGATTCATACTGCAAAATGACGTTCATGTACCAGAACAGCTGACATGCCTGCCAGAAGCTTTGCGGCTTGTATTGGGCGTTGTGGCGCGAGTTTACAGCGATGGCCAACAGCTCCTGCCGACGCGGTTCGTCATAGCGTTCAGCCATCTCTTCCGCCAGCGCCGCGTAGCGCAGGATATGGCGTTGCGAGGCTTCAAGCAGCAGTAGCGCGGCCTGGTAAAATGCATTCTGCGGCTCGCACTGACAGTGCTCGTTCATCTCAGCCACCAGCGCACCCAGCCCGTTGTTCAACAGACGCGGGTAATCAATGATGATGTGCCCCTGGCCTTTATCCGTCTGGTTAACGCTGAAAATCTGCGTGCTTACCGCCGCTTTGACCTCTTCCGTCATCTGGCTATTGATGAAGTCCTTCATCGACCGCTTTTCCCAGTACGGATAAAGCACGTCGCGGTAGAGGCGTTTGTCTTCTTCGCTGATATTAAAGCGATCCTGCGGGCGGGTGGAGAACTGCTCCAGCTCTTTCAGCAGCCAGTACGGGTCCATTTCGGGCGACATAATCCCGGCGCGCGGTTTCACCGTGCGGTTACCGGCAATCAGTTCATCATCACGAATCGCGATCTCAACGTGGTCGAGAATATACGCCGTCGCTTTTGCCCGACGCAGAATGACCGGTTCGCCTTCCGTCTGCTGATGGCTTTCGGTGTAGAGCAGCGCACGTTCAAGCGAGATTTCACGCGGGCTGGCGAACAATGCGTCTTTCAGGCGCTGAATACGATTCGTCATGATTAAACTCCAGTAACTGAAAACAAGCCCGCCCCGAAGGGCGGGAAGAGGTCAGGCGGTTTGCGCCAGGTGGGCATCAATTTTGTTCATGATGGCTTCTGCGCGTTTGACCGCATCACTGATGTTGACGCGCACAATGGTTTTTCCGGCGAAGCGCTCTTCAAACTTAATGCCGATATCTTTTGTCAGGATGACCATATCCGCTGCGGCAACGTCTTCAGCCGTCAGTTCGTTTTCAAGGCCGATAGACCCCTGGGTTTCGACTTTGACTTCCCAGCCTTTGGCTTTAGCGGCGCTTTCCAGCGCTTCGGCGGCCATGTAGGTGTGGGCAACGCCAGACGGACACGCGGTGACTGCAATAATTCGGGCCATGTTTTCTTCCTCACTCAGTTAATTTCGAAATCCAGATCCAGGTCGTCTTCCTTCTCTTCGACCTGTTTCGCGTTCTTACGCGCAATGCTTTTCAGTACGTTGACGCTGACCGCCGTGACCACGGCCCCCACGGCAACGGCCGCGATATACCCGAGCTTGCCTTCCACTACGGGCAGCACAATCAGACCACCCCACCCGGCATAACATTGCGCGCCAAATACGGCTGCTGTGACTGCACCGCAGGCTGAGCCAAGCATGATGGAAGGAATGACGCGCAGCGGATCGGCAGCGGCAAAAGGTATTGCCCCTTCCGTCACACCCACACAGCCCATGACCAGCGCGGCTTTACCGGCTTCGCGCTCTTCTGCGTTGAAATTCTTGCGGTTGATAAGCGTCGCCAGTCCCAGCCCTAATGGCGGTACGCAGATCCCAACCGCTGCGATAGCCACCACGGTATAAACCCCCTGTGCCACGCAAATCAGCATGAACGCGTAGGCCACCTTGTTGATAGGGCCGCCCATGTCGAAGGCCAGCATGAGTCCCATGATGACGGCGAGTACCACGATGCTGCCCTGCTGCATGCCTTGCAGCCACTGCGTTAATCCGGTAGTGAGTGCGCCGACAGGCTCACCGAGGCCCCACATCATGATGCCGGCGGTGATAAAGGTGCCGATGATAGGGATGATGAAAATCGGCATAACCGAGCGAAGCACTTTTGGCACTGGCAGTTTCTTCAGGTAGAAGACGACGATACCGCCGAGGATCCCGGCGATGATGGCGCCAAAGAACCCTGCGCCGAAGCTGTTACCGACCCATGCTGCGATAGCGCAGGGTGCGAGCGCCGCGCGTTCGGCAATGGAATAACCGATATAGGCCGCCAGGAAAGGCACCATCAGCGTTAAGCCCGCCACGCCAAGATCGAACAGTTTTTTCAGATTGGGATCGGTGGCAGCGTCCGGAACGGCCCCTTTGCCATAGAGCATGACCGAAACGGCCAGCAAAATACCGCCTGCGACGACGAAGGGGATCATGTGCGACACCCCTGTCATCAGATGCTGCCGCGTGTTCTTGAGAATATGCATCAACTCTTTCATGTGTCGCTCCCGGGCTTTCGCTCGCCTATATCCTTAAAGATGTTGTGGCAACAATAGGCAATCGGAAAGCGGGCTGACAGTGGACAAAAAGGGCATTTGCTGGATTTTTGTAATACAGAAAGAAAAATGCGATCCGCCTCGAAATTTCCACCCTCCTTCAAAAAGCGCAAAAACAGTGAACCTGTGAGTCAAATCTCACTTTTCGCCGGACATTACATTTGTCCAGCGTTTGGCAGTTTTGTCACATGGCGCGTCTCACCGTCGCGCTCGTATGCTTTCCACTAATAGTGATTTTGGTTTTCAGGAGTGTGCGTATGACCCAGGTTGTGGATTTTGTCTGTGATTTGCCCAATGGCGTACATGCACGCCCGGCAAGTCATGTTGAAACGCTGTGCAATACTTTTACCTCGCAGATTGAGTGGCACAATCTGCGCAGCGATCGGAAAGGCGATGCCAAAAGCGCGCTCGCCCTGATCGGCACCGATACTCTGACGGGTGATGCCTGTCGCCTGGTGATTACCGGTGCAGATGAACAACATGCCTATCAGCGCCTGGCCCAGTGGCTAAAAGAGGAGTTTCCCCACTGTGACGCTCCCCTCGCCGCCACGATTAACACCGACCTCGACCCGTTACCGGAATCCCTGACTCGCCTCAACCCGACGCTCTTTCGCGCCCTGCCCGTATGCAGCGGCAGCGATCGCGGCGTGCTTACACTGCTGACTTCGCTGGATCTCAACGCGTTAACGTCACTCCCTGACGCTCGAGGCGCGGAGGAAGAACAATCTTCACTGGATAAAGGTCTGACGCTGCTGGTGAAAAGCATTGAGCTGCGCGCGCTGGATAGCGACAGCACCGCAAGCGCCATTCTGGAAGCCCATCGCTCGCTGGCGACGGATACCTCACTGCGTCAACATCTTCTGGCAGGCGTCAATCAGGGGCTAAGTTGCGCGCAGGCGGTTATCGCCACGGCAAATCATTTCTGCGCTGAGTTTTCGCGCTCCAGCAGCAGTTATTTACAGGAGCGCGTACTGGACGTACGCGATGTCTGCTATCAACTCTTACAGCAGATTTACGGCGAGGAGCGCTTTCCGGCACCGGGTCAGCTGACGCAACCGTCCGTCTGTCTGGCAGACGACCTCACGCCGGGCCAGTTCCTGGAGCTGGATAAAACCCTACTGAAAGGCCTGCTGCTGAAAAGCGGCGGCACCACTTCCCACACTGTGATTCTGGCGCGTTCGTTTAACATCCCAACGCTGGTGGGCGTCGACAGCGATAGCCTGCTGTCATGGCGCGATCAATCGGTGTTTATTGACGGCAATGCCGGTGCCATCGTGGTGAATGCCAGCGAGGCGGTTGCCCGTTATTACCAGCAGGAAAAGGCCGTGCAGGAGCAGCTTCGCGAACAACAGAGCGTCTGGCTCGATCGCGAAGCGAGAACCGCGGATGGCTTGCGCATTGAAATTGCTGCCAACATTGCCCATTCGGCAGAAGCGCAGGCCGCCTTTGGCAATGGCGCTGAGGGAGTAGGCCTGTTCCGCACCGAAATGCTGTACATGGATCGCGCCTGCGCGCCCTGTGAAAACGAGCTGTACAACATTTTTTGTCAGGCTCTGGAAAGTGCAAACGGGCGGAGCATCATTGTGCGCACCATGGATATCGGCGGTGATAAACCCGTTGAGTATCTGAATATCCCGGCGGAGAACAACCCGTTCCTCGGCTATCGTGCCGTCCGTATTTACGAAGAATATTCCGCGCTGTTTACCACTCAGCTCAGGGCGATCCTTCGCGCGTCTGCGCATGGCAGCCTGAAGATCATGATCCCGATGATCTCCTCGATGGAAGAGATCCTGTGGGTGAAGGAAAAACTTGCTGAAGCCAAACAGCAGCTGCGCGCCGAACATATTCCGTTTGAGGAGAAAATCCCCCTCGGCATCATGCTGGAAGTGCCGTCGGTGATGTTCATCATCGACCAGTGCTGCGAAGAGATTGATTTCTTTAGCATTGGCAGTAATGACCTGACGCAGTACCTGCTGGCGGTCGACAGGGATAACGCCAAAGTGACCCGCCATTACAACAGCCTGAATCCGGCATTTCTGCGGGCGCTCGATTTCGCCGTGCAGGCCGTGCATCGTCAGGGGAAATGGATTGGTCTTTGCGGTGAACTCGGGGCAAAAGGCTCTGTGCTGCCGCTGCTGGTCGGGCTGGGGCTGGATGAACTTAGCATGGGCTCGCCGTCGATTCCGGCGACCAAAGCGCGTATGGCACAGCTGGACAGCCGCGCGTGTCGTCAGTTACTCAATCAGGCGATGGCATGCCGCACGTCTCTTGAAGTGGAGCATCTGTTAGCGCAGTTCCGTATGAATCAGCAGGACACCCCGCTGGTCACGCCGCGCTGTATTTCTCTCGATAACGACTGGATCAGCAAAGAAGAGGTCATGAAAGGCATGACCGACAAGCTACTGCTGGCCGGACGTTGCCGCTATCCGCGCAAGCTGGAAGCCGATTTATGGGCGCGGGAAGCCGTTTTCTCGACCGGTCTTGGTTTCAGCTTTGCCATCCCGCACAGCAAATCTGAGCACATTGAGCAATCCACCATCAGCGTCGCACGGCTGAAAGCCCCCGTGCAGTGGGGCGATGAAGAGGCGCAGTTCATCATTATGCTGACCCTCAACAAACACGCCGCGGGCGATCAGCACATGCGTATTTTCTCGCGTCTGGCGCGCCGCATCATGCACGAAGATTTCCGCAACGCGCTGGTCAATGCCAGCTCCGAAGAGGCCATCGCGGTCCTCCTGCAACGTGAATTAGAACTGTAAACAGAGGAAGAGTCATGGAACTGTATCTTGATACCGCCAACGTGGCGGAAGTTGAACGTCTGGCCCGTATTTTTCCGATTGCTGGCGTGACCACCAATCCCAGCATTGTCGCCGCCAGCCGCGAGTCTCTCTGGGATGTGCTGCCGCGCCTGCAAAAAGCCATCGGGCCGGAGGGCACCCTGTTTGCACAAACGATGGGCCGTGATGCCGAAACCATGGTGGCCGAAGCCAAACGTCTGAGCAACGTACTGCCGGATATCGTGGTCAAAATCCCTGTCACCGCGGAAGGGCTGGTCGCAATCAACGCGTTGAAAAAAGAAGGTATTACGACGCTCGGCACCGCCGTTTACAGCGCGGCGCAGGGTTTATTGGCCGCGCTGGCTGGAGCGAAATATGTCGCGCCATACGTTAACCGCGTCGATGCCCAGGGCGGCGACGGGATTCGCATGGTGCAGGAGCTGCAGTCCCTGCTGGAACTGCATGTCCCTGACAGCAAAGTGCTGGCCGCCAGCTTCAAAACGCCGCGTCAGGCTCTCGACTGCCTGCTCGCCGGATGTGAGGCGATCACACTTCCTTTAGATGTAGCGCAACAAATGCTCGGCACGCCAGCGGTAGAGTCAGCAATAGAGAAGTTCGAGCACGACTGGAAAAACGCGTTTGGTAACCTCAATCTCTAAAGGAGAAACGTTATGGACCGTATCATTCAATCACCGGGAAAATACATTCAGGGCGCGGATGTTCTCAGCCGCCTTGGTGACTACCTGAAACCGCTGGCCGCGCGCTGGCTGGTCGTCGGTGATAAATTCGTTCTCGGCTTTGCCGAAGAGACGCTGCGTGAAAGCTTCAAAAATGCTGAACTGCATGTCGAAATCGCCCCGTTTGGCGGCGAATGCTCCCAAACTGAAATCGATCGTCTGCGCAAGCTGGCAAAAAGCGCCGATTGCCAGGCCGTTTTAGGTATTGGCGGCGGGAAGACGCTGGATACGGCCAAGGCGCTCGCCCACTTTATGGATGTGCCGGTTGCTATCGCGCCGACCATTGCCTCAACGGATGCACCGTGCAGCGCCCTTTCAGTCATCTACACCGACAGCGGCGAGTTCGATCGTTACCTGATGCTGCCGCACAACCCGAATATGGTTATCGTCGACACCAAAATCGTGGCCGGTGCGCCTGCCCGCCTGTTAGCGGCAGGGATCGGCGATGCGCTGGCAACCTGGTTTGAAGCACGCGCCTGCTCCCGCAGCGGCGCCACCACTATGGCGGGCGGGAAATGTACCCAGGCCGCATTGGCTCTGGCCGAGCTGTGCTACAACACGCTTATTCAGGAAGGCGAAAAAGCGATGCTCGCCGCCGAACAGCATGTCGTGACCCCCGCCCTTGAGCGCGTGATTGAAGCCAACACCTATCTGAGCGGCGTAGGCTTTGAGAGCGGCGGATTAGCCGCAGCACATGCGATCCACAACGGTCTGACGGCCATCCCTGATGCGCACCACTATTACCACGGTGAAAAAGTCGCGTTTGGCACCCTCACCCAGCTGGTGCTGGAAAATGCCCCGGTTGAGGAGATCGAAACGGTGGCCGCGCTGTGCCATAGCGTCGGATTGCCGATCACGCTGGCGCAGCTGGATATCAAAGAGGATATTCCGGGCAAAATGCGTCTGGTGGCAGAAGCGTCATGCGCAGAAGGCGAGACGATTCACAACATGCCTGGCGGTGTAACGCCGGATCAGGTGTACGCAGCACTGCTGGTTGCCGATCAGTACGGGCAGCGTTTTTTACATGAGTGGGAATAATTCCTGTCACCGGATAGCACTGCGCTAACCCGGCCTACTAACTGCTTAGGGGCACACAAGCGCTGCCACCGCAGAATAAAAAAATCCCCGCCAGAGCGGGGATTTTCATCTGTACAGAATTACAGCAGGTCGAAACGGTCCAGATTCATCACTTTCACCCAGGCGGCGACAAAGTCCTTCACGAACTTCTCACCGGCATCCTGGCTGGCATACACTTCTGCCAGTGCACGCAGAACCGCGTTAGAACCGAACACCAGATCGGCACGCGTTGCGGTGTATTTCACCTCTCCGCTTTGACGATCGCTGCCAGCGAACAGCTCATTTGAGTCATCGGTGGCTTTCCATTGGGTGTTCATATCCAGCAGATTGACGAAGAAATCGTTGCTGAGCACACCCACGCGATCGGTGAAGACGCCGTTCTGACTGCCGTCAAAGTTGGCCCCCAGAACACGCATCCCACCCACCAGCGCAGTCATTTCTGGCGCAGTGAGCGTCAGCTGCTGGGCTTTGTCGATCAGCAGAGATTCTGTCGTCGCACTGTCCTGCTGAGCGCGATAGTTACGGAAACCATCGGCAACCGGCTTGAGCAGCTCAAACATTTCGATATCCGTCTGATCCTGGCGCGCATCCACACGGCCCGGCGTGAACGGTACGGTGATGTAAACCCCTGCCGCTTTCGCAGCCTGTTCAACACCCACCACACCGGCCAGCACGATGATGTCGGCCAGCGACGCTTTATGGGCAGACTTATAGATGCCCTCCAGGGTTGGCAACGCGCGCGCTGCAGCGGCGTTAACATCCCAGTCGCGCTGCGGTGCCAACGCCAGACGCGCCCCGTTGGCACCCCCGCGTTTATCGCCACCACGGAAGGTGGAGGCCGACGCCCAGGCAACCGACACCAGTTCGCTAACGGACAGCCCGGAAGCTGCAATTTCTGCTTTCAGGCTTTCAATGTCCGCAGCCGTTGGCTGGAAGAATGCCTGCGGCAGCGGGTCCTGCCAGATCAGATCTTCTTTCGGGACTTCCGGACCGATGTACCGCGCTTTTGGCCCCATATCACGGTGCGTCAGTTTGAACCACGCGCGGGCAAAGGCTTCGTTGAACGCCTGCGGGTCGTTGAGGAAACGACGAGAAATCTTCTCGAATTCCGGGTCCATACGCAGGGTCAGGTCGGTGACCAGCATGGTTGGCTTACGTTTTTTCGACGGGTCGAACGGATCAGGAATCATCTCTGGCGCGTCGACAGCTTCGAATTGAATTGCGCCTGCCGGACTGCGCGTCTGCACCCATTCGAATTTGAACAGGTTCTCGAAGAAGTAGTTGCTCCACTGAGTTGGAGTTTGCGTCCAGACCACTTCCAGACCGGAAGTAATAGCGTCTGCGCCCACGCCGCTGCCGTGGGTGCTGGCCCAACCTAAACCTTGGGCTTCAATCGGTGCGGCTTCAGGATCAACGCCAACATGCGTCGCTTCTGCGGCGCCGTGAGTTTTACCCAGCGTGTGACCGCCCGCGATCAGGGCCACGGTCTCTTCGTCGTTCATACCCATGTTGCCGAAGGTGGCGCGAATAGCCGCCGCCGCAGACAGCGGTTCACCGCTGGCATTTGGCCCTTCCGGGTTGACGTAAATCAGCCCCATTTCAGTCGCGGCTAAAGGACGTTTCGCCAGCGCTTCCGGATCACGATGAGCCAGCCAGGTTTTTTCATCACCCCAGTTCACATCCAGATCCGGTTCCCAGACATCTTCACGCCCGGCACCAAAACCAAAGGTACGGAAGCCGGAGTTTTCCAGCGCCACGTTACCGGCCAGGATAAACAGGTCGGCCCAGGAGATTTTCTGTCCGTATTTTTGCTTAATCGGCCATAACAAACGGCGCGCTTTATCAAGGCTGACGTTGTCCGGCCAGGAGTTTAAAGGTGCAAAACGCTGTTGACCGCGCCCTGCACCGCCGCGACCGTCAACGGAACGGTAGGTGCCTGCGCCATGCCATGCCATACGAATAAACAAGCCCGCGTAGCTGCCCCAGTCGGCAGGCCACCACGGTTGAGAATCGGTCAGAAGGGCTTTGAGATCGCCTTTGAGGGCGGAGTAATCAAGTTTGCTGAATTCTTTGCGGTAGTCGAAGTCTTCACCCAGCGGGTTAGAACGGTTGGAATGTTGATTCAAAAGATCGACGCGAAGTTGCTTGGGCCACCAGTCGCGGCTGTTCGTGCCAGCGCCCGCGCTTTGGTCAGGCCCGCCTTTATGAAAAGGGCACTGTCCGGTTGATAACGTGTTATGGGTATCGTCTGTGCTCATCTCTCATGCTCCCTCTACAGTATTTAGCTTAAAGATATACACCTCTGCTTAGAAGGTATAGTTGAGATAACGCACGGATTCGATAGTTATTTCCGTTTAATTGACCCTGGAAATTATATGCCTATTGTGTGCAGGGGCGATGGCGTTGATATGACGGGGGAAGCGGAGGGAGAAGAAAACAAAAAACCCTCCGAAGAGGGTTTGTCGATTACAGGCCAGGGCGAACGCCGAGGGTGTGACAGATGGCGTAACTCATTTCGGCGCGATTCAGGGTGTAGAAGTGGAAGTCCTTGACCCCTTCGCGGCTTAAAATCTTCACCATGTCCATCGCGATATTGGCACCGACCAGCTTGCGCGTTTCGGCATCATCGTCCAGCCCTTCGTACATTTTTGACATCCACAGCGGGATGCGCACGTTGGTCATGTCGGCGAATTTCTTCGCCTGCTTGAAGTTGGACACCGGCAGGATGCCTGGAATGATCTCAACATCAATGCCCGCCGTGATGCAGCGGTCGCGGAAACGCAGATAACTTTCCACGTCGAAGAAGAACTGCGTGATCGCACGGTTTGCACCGGCATCCACTTTGCGTTTCAGGTTGAGCAGATCGGCCTGCGCGCTTTTCGCTTCCGGATGCACTTCCGGATACGCCGCCACAGAGATATCAAAATCGCCGACCTCTTTCAGGAGCGCCACCAGGTCGGTGGCGTACATGTCCGGTTTACCGCTGCCCGGTGGCAGGTCGCCGCGCAGGGCGACGATATGGCGAATACCGTTGTCCCAGTAGTCCTTGGCGATAGTGCGCAGTTCGTCGCAGGTCGCGTCGATACAGGTCAGATGCGGTGCCGCTTCCAGACCGGTGCGATCCTTAATGCCTTTAATAATGCTGTGCGTACGGTCGCGCTCACCGGAGTTGGCGCCGTAAGTCACAGAGACGAACTTCGGCTTCAGACTGCTCAGGCGATCGATAGAGCTCCACAGGGTTTGCTCCATTTCACTGGTGCGCGGCGGAAAGAATTCAAAAGAGACGTTAATCTGGCCCTGCACTTCAGCCAGGCTCTGATTCAGGGCTTCCCGCTGGTTGGCGTGAAAAAAGCTCATACCTTACCTCATCAATCGCGTGATAATTATTGCTGTTTATAAACATCTATCCATTTAGACGTCTGGATGTAAAAATGACGGAAAAGCGGGATGACGTCAACAGAAATCATCGGCATTAACGGTGAGGAATGTTCAGGAAAGATGAAGAACGTTCATGATGGCGGGGAGAAGTGCAGGGTGAGCGCGCTCTGGCGCCCTCACCCTTACCCTCTCCCTTACGAGAGAGGGAAACAAAAAGACTACAGCAGCTGCGCCAGGCGATTAATGTCTGACTGAATCGCCCCGGCGGTGACGTCGCGCCCCGCGCCTGGCCCACGAATCACCAGCGGGTTATCACGGTACCAGCGGCTTTCGATGGCGAAGACGTTATCGCACGGCAGCAACGCCGCCAGAGGATGCTCAGGGCGAACGGCCTCAACACCCACGCGGGCTTTACCGTTAGCGTCAAAACGGGCCACATAGCGCAGAACCAGCCCCATTTCGCGTGCCGCTTCCAGGCGTGACACCATCTGTTCGTTCAGCTCCTCACCGTTCTCGAAGAAGTGATCGACCGACCCCTCTTCGCAACCGGCCGGAACCAGCGACTCCACACGCACCTGGCCTGGCTCAATGTCGTAACCCGCTTCACGCGCCAGAATGACCAGCTTGCGCATCACGTCTTTTCCGGCGAGATCCACGCGCGGGTCCGGCTCCGTCAGCCCCTGCTGCCACGCCTGGTCCACCAGGTCCGTAAACGGAACGGTGCCGTCAAACTGCAGGAACAGCCAGGAGAGGGTACCGGAGAAGATACCGCTGATTGCCAGAATGCTGTCACCGCTGTCGATCAGGTCGCGCACAGTGTGGTTCACCGGCAGACCGGCACCCACGGTGGCGTTATACAGCCAGTGACGACCGGTTTTCTCAAACGCGTCGTGGATTTGGCGGTATTTATCGGTGCTGCTTGCGCCGGCCAGTTTGTTCGCGCTGATGACGTGGAAACCGTGGCTGGCAAAATCGAGGTACTGATCGGCCAGCTGCTCGCTGGCAGTGACGTCCAGCACGACCAGATCGTCGTACGGGTGCGCGCGCATCCACAGGAACAGGGACTCTTCGTCCTGCTCGACGGCTTCATCGTTGAAAAATGCGAGCGCGCGGCTGGCGTCCAGCCCGTCGTAGTTCAGCAGGCTGCGGCGGCTGTCCACCACGCCTGCTAATACAAATTCAAAACCGGTGCGTGCAGAGAGCGTCGTTTGCTCGCGGGCAAACAGCTCCAGCCAGCGGGAACCGATGTTTCCCTTCCCGAACAGCACCAGGCCGATACGTTTTTCCGCGCGGAACAGGGTGGTGTGCAGCCCCTGAATCAGGCTCTCGGTGGGGCCTTTACGCAGCACGGCGACCAGGCTGATGCCCTCTTCCGACTGCCAGGTGAACTCCACCGGCTGGCCTTTCAGCTGTTGCCAGAAACGGTGGCAATGGAGCGGGTTACGGGTGACACCCGCGCCGACCATCGCGACCAGCGCCAGCCCCTGACGCAGGCGAAGTTCGCCCGGCAATCCGGCTTCATCAAGGATTTTCAGCGCGCTGTCAGCCACTTCGGCGGTGTAGCAGAACTGCAGCAACTGGCGGTCGTTGTGCACGCCAACGGCCAGAGGGCGCACCTGGGCGCGCTTGAGGATCAGGTCGATATCTTTGTGCGCCAGTTTGAAATCTTGTCCGGCAGGCACCTGGAATTCGATCAGGCAAATATCATCGTGACTGGTCACGATGCGCGCGCCTGTGCCCGAAGCCAGTACGCGTTCGATACGGGTCGAACCTTTATCTGGGGTGTAGCTACAGCGCAGCTGCAGGTCGATATCGCTGCCCGAAACAGGCTGTAAGGTACGGGCGTGCAGCACCGGTGCTGCCAGACGCGCCAGCTCACTGGCTTCGTCCAGACGCAGCAGCGGCAGCAGACAGGCATCTTTTACTTTGCGCGGGTCGGCGCTATACACCCCGGCCACATCGCTCCAGATAGTGACGCGAGACGCCCCCGCCAGCGCACCGATTTGCGTTGCCGAGTAGTCCGAGCCGTTACGGCCCAGCAGCACGGTTTCGCCCGCGTTGCTGCGGCTGATAAAGCCCGTCACGACGATGCGTTTGCCCGGATGCTGCACCAGCAGCTGTTGCAGCAGAGGATAAGAGAGGCCCTCGTCGACCTGCGGTTGCGCCGCACGCTCAGCGCGCAGGAAATCGCGCGCGTCCAGCCAGGCGGCCTCCAGCCCTTGCTGCTCCAGGACTGCCGCCATCAGGCGCGCAGACCAGACTTCACCGTGGCCGACCACTTCAGCGTAAACCGCTTCGGTCACGCCGCTGTCCAGTAATCCGGCCAGACGCTCCAGATCGTGAACAAATGCGCTGATGAGGCTGTCTGCCGCGTCCGCAGGCAGCAGGCCGGCGATCAGATCGCTCTGATAGCGGCGTAACGTTTGTTGAACCTGATGCGCAGAAAGGCGATCGGTCTGGCTTAATTTCAGCCAGCTAATCAACTGGTTGGTAGTGCTGCCTGCCGCCGAGACAACCATCATGTCGCCCGGCATCGAATACTCCGCCATGATCCCTGCGACACGCAGGTAACATTTCACATCAGCAAGACTACTACCACCAAACTTGTGCAGCTGGCGACCCTTCGCCCCTGCCTGCGCTATCACACTCATGATTACCCCTTGGCTGCGACCCGGAAGGCATTTTCCAGATCGGCAATTAAATCTTCACAGTCTTCAATACCGGTTGAGATGCGTAACAGCGTCTCGGAAATTCCGGCGGCGGCACGCGCCTCTGGCGCCATGCCTGCGTGCGTCATTGTCGCGGCGTGGGAGATCAAGCTTTCGACTCCCCCTAAGGATTCCGCCAGCGTAAACAGTGACAACCCGCTCAGGAAGCGACGCAGCGTTTGCTCATCGCCATCCAGTTCAAAACTTAACATCGCGCCAAAACCTTTTTGCTGACGCGCGGCAATCTCGTGGCCCTGATTTTCCGGCAGCGACGGGTGATATAACTTTTTCACCAGCGGCTGGTTTTTCAGGAACTCGACAATCGCCTGGGCATTACGCTGTGCCACTTCCATGCGCGGCGACAGTGTACGCAGACCGCGCAGCAGCAGATAGCTGTCGAACGCGCTGCCGGTGACGCCAATGTTATTGGCCCACCATGCCAGTTCAGTGACAACCTCCGGATCTTTTGCAATCACCACCCCGGCGACCACGTCCGAGTGGCCGTTCAAATATTTGGTGCATGAATGCAATACCAGATCCGCACCCAGTGAAAGCGGGTTCTGAAGCGCCGGACTGAGGAACGTATTATCCACTACACTTATCGCTCCCGCATCCCTTGCGAGCTGACAAATTTTCGCAATATCGACAACGCGCAGTAATGGATTGCTTGGACTTTCCACCAGAACCAGCTTTGGCTTTTGGGCCAGCGCCTGTTGTAGCGCTTTTTCGTCATTCTGATCGACGAATAAAACACGGTAACAGCCGCGTTTTTCCAGGCTGTCGAACAGACGGTAGCTGCCGCCGTAACAGTCGTGCGGAGCTACCAGCAGATCGCCAGGTTTCAGGAACACGGTCGTCACCAGGTGAATGGCTGACATACCGGTATTGGTCAGTACCGCGCCAGCACCGCCTTCCAGCTCCGCCAGCGCGCGCTGGGTCACGTCACGCGTAGGGTTGCCACGACGCGAGTAGTCATGCGCACGGGGTTCATTAAATCCGGTGAAATTGTAAGTACTGGAAAGATGAATCGGCGGGACAACGCAGCCGTACTGCTCGTCATCATTTAATCCGCTACGCACTGCGATAGTGGCCTGTTTACGCGTCATGGTGAAGGCTTCCTGGCGAAAGAGGTGAAAAGTCAGGCACCAGAGTAAACACTGAAACTATAGACGTCAATACATCTGGACATCTAAACTTCTTTGCGTATAGATTGAGCAATGCGAGAATAGCCGTTAAAATTACATGCTTTAGGACACGCCGCCGACGCAATATCCGTGTCACGGTATCGTCCTTACGGTAAACTACGCGAGATTACGGTTAAAAGCCTTATCAAAGGTAAGGTTTTAGCCTTTATTAATGACAAAGAGGATTAAAGGTCTCATGGCTGAATGGAGCGGCGAATATATCAGCCCATACGCTGAGCACGGTAAGAAGAGTGAACAAGTAAAGAAAATTACGGTTTCCATTCCTCTGAAGGTGTTGAAGATCCTCACCGATGAACGCACGCGTCGTCAGGTGAACAACCTGCGTCACGCGACCAACAGCGAACTGCTGTGCGAAGCATTTCTGCATGCGTTTACTGGTCAGCCGTTGCCGAACGATGAAGACCTGCGCAAAGAGCGTAGCGATGAAATCCCGGAAGCGGCGAAAGTGATCATGCGTGAACTGGGTATCGACCCGGATACGTGGGAATACTAACTGCGGTGTGATCCCGCTGAGGTGACTCAGCGGGATGGTTTCTTAGAAGTTGTAGCCCAGGCCGACACGCAGACGCGTCTGGCGATCGTCGCTGGTGGCCGTGTTATAGCCTGAAGAGACGTTGCCCACTTCGATAAACGGGATCCATGAGTCGATGTTATAAGCCACGCGGAAGTTATATTCGTAATCTTCTTTTTTATTGTTATACAGATCTTCGTTGTCGGCGAACTTATAAATTCCGTTCAGTTCGAACATCCAGTTATCAATATTATAACCTAGCCACATTTCCGGGCGATAAACCATACGGTCATCTTTACCATCCGCGTTACGGCGTGTGTATTCTGTACGATAACGGAAAGCCGTCCACCAGCTGTCATTAATATTATATTGCACGCGCAGATAAGGCTTATAAATGGTCATGTCGTCACCCATTTCTACAGCGACGCCCGGTTGCCAGATAAAATTTTGCCAGGTGAACTGATAGCTGGCGGTATATTCGTTGCTGTTACTTTCCATATTATTAAGCGCGTCGTTAGACTGCTTCTCATCGGAGCGAGATACCGCCTCCACAGCCACTCCAAATCCAGTGCCAAAGCGATGTGACATGTACACACGGTCGTAGTTACGCCCGTCGTCATAATACTCGTGTCGGTAATCAACGTATCCCGCTTGCGCCGCACAAGATAATAATGGCAGCACAAATAACAGTTGCTTCATTTTCATAACAGTTCCCTCGAAATAAACGCGCCCTGAAAGCCATTGCAGATGAAATGGCAAATAAGAATTTATGTCGAGCGAAGTGTAATTTTACGCAATGAGGGAAACCTTTTATTTTTTGACACACAAAGAAAAACAATGGCAAAGAATTAAAGAATACGAAGATTCAGTTCACTAACCGTTAAAGAATACACCAGACGAATATATTAAATACGACAGTACCTGGTTATTTATTTTTAAGATAAATATTAAATGCGGATTTATTCAGGAAGGATATTACAGGCACAAAAAAAGCGCCTTTCGGCGCTTTTTTTTCGGGTAGCTTATTTAGCGCCCGGGATGCTGAAACGCTTGTTGAAGCGGTCAACACGGCCACCGGTTGCAACATCACGCTGCTTACCAGTGTAGAACGGGTGGCATTGACCGCACACGTCCAGGTTCAGATCGTGACCCACTGTAGAGCGGATTTTGATCGCGTTACCGCAAGAGCAGTTTGCAGTAATAAAATCGTATTTCGGGTGAATATCTTTTTTCATGGGGAGAACCTCAGTTAAGGCCGCGTCGCTCTTCCAGCCCTAACGCCAGACACCACGCGATGTTAATAATTGCCCGTAGCCTTCCTCGCCGCTTCTGCGTTAGCTGCATTCCAGCAGCGCGAAATCTTCGGGTAATAGCTATTTTGATGCGGATAAACCTACACCAAAGGCGGCGAATCATACAGAATTCAACCAGCGTATGCAAACTGATCCGCACGCCTACAGCAACTAATGTGTATACTAACGCGCCACTTTTCAAGTCAGGAAGATTCGATGCCCGTCGCTCACGTTGCCCTGCCCGTTCCGCTTCCCCGCACCTTTGACTATCTGCTGCCCGACAGCATGAGCGTCAAAGCGGGCTGTCGCGTGAGCGTGCCCTTTGGTAAGCAGCAGCGCGTCGGGATCGTAGTATCGGTAAGCGATAAAAGCGAGCTGCCCCTCAACGAACTGAAAGCCGTGGTCGAAGTTCTGGACGACGAGCCAGTTTACTCGTCCAGTGTCTGGCGACTGCTGCTGTGGGCCGCAGATTATTATCATCACCCGATTGGCGACGTGCTGTTCCACGCCCTGCCGATTCTGCTGCGTCAGGGCAAAAGCGCCAGCCACGTGCCGATGTGGTACTGGTTTGCCACCGAGCAGGGCCAGGCCGTGGATATCAACAGCCTTAAGCGCTCTCCTAAACAGCAGCAGGCGCTTGCCGCGCTGCGTCAGGGAAGGATTTGGCGTCATCAGGTGACTGACCTGGATTTTAATGACGCGGCACTGCAAGGGTTACGCAAGAAAGGTCTGTGCGAGCTGGCCAGCGAATCCCCGGCGCTGGTGGACTGGCGCACCGGGTTTTCCGTGGCGGGCGATCGCCTGCGTCTTAACACCGAGCAGGCCACCGCCGTAGGGGCCATTCACAGCGCCTCCGACCGTTTCTCTGCCTGGTTACTCGCGGGCGTCACCGGGTCCGGTAAGACTGAAGTCTATCTGAGCATTCTCGAAAACGTGCTCGCTCAGGGCAAACAGGCGCTGGTGATGGTGCCGGAAATCGGCCTCACGCCACAAACTATCGCCCGTTTTCGCGAACGCTTTAACGCCCCGGTGGAGGTGCTGCACTCCGGTTTAAACGATACCGAGCGCCTCAGCGCCTGGCTGAAAGCCAAAAACGGTGAGGCCGCCATTGTGATTGGCACCCGTTCATCGCTCTTTACACCCTTTAAAAATCTTGGCGTCATCGTGATCGACGAAGAGCACGACAGCTCCTATAAGCAGCAGGAAGGCTGGCGTTATCACGCTCGCGATCTGGCGGTGTATCGGGCGCACAGCGAGCAGATTCCGATTATTCTTGGCTCAGCAACCCCTGCGCTGGAAACGCTGCACAACGTGCGTCAGCGCAAATATCACATGCTGCGTCTGACGCGCCGCGCGGGAAATGCACGCCCGGCGACGCAGCACGTGCTGGATCTAAAAGGTCAGCCGGTGCAGGCGGGGCTGGCTCCCGCGCTCATCAGCCGGATGCGTCAGCATTTACAGGCCGATAACCAGGTGATTCTGTTCCTGAACCGCCGTGGGTTCGCGCCAACGCTGCTGTGCCACGACTGCGGCTGGATTGCCGAGTGCCCGCGCTGCGATCACTACTACACCCTGCACCAGGCGCAGCATCATCTGCGCTGCCACCACTGTGACAGCCAGCGCCCGGTGCCGCGCCAGTGCCCGTCGTGCGGCTCCACGCATATGGTGCCTGTGGGTCTGGGTACCGAGCAGCTTGAACAGGCGCTCGCGCCGTTCTTCCCCGGCGTACCGCTGTCGCGTATCGATCGCGATACCACCAGTCGTAAAGGGGCACTTGAACAACAGTTGGCCGAAGTGCATCGCGGCGGCGCGCGTATTCTGATTGGTACGCAGATGCTGGCCAAAGGCCATCACTTCCCGGACGTGACGCTGGTGGCATTGCTGGATGTCGATGGCGCACTGTTCTCCGCCGATTTCCGTTCCGCCGAGCGCTTTGCCCAGCTCTATACCCAGGTTGCAGGGCGCGCCGGACGTGCCGGAAAACAGGGCGAAGTGGTGTTGCAAACCCATCATCCTGAACATCCGCTGCTGCAAACCTTGCTGCATAAAGGCTACGACGCGTTTGCCGAGCAGGCGCTGGCCGAGCGTCAGACCCTGCAGCTGCCGCCGTGGACCAGCCATGTGATTATCCGCGCCGAAGATCATAACAATCAGCAGGCCCCGCTTTTCCTGCAGCAGCTTCGCAATCTGCTGCAGGCCAGCCCGCTGGTGGACAATCAGCTGTGGATATTAGGCCCGGTCCCGGCGCTGGCCCCTAAACGCGGTGGCCGCTATCGCTGGCAGATTCTGCTCCAGCACCCGTCGCGTGTACGTCTGCAACACGTCATCAGCGGCACGCTGGCGCTGATCAATACCCTGCCCGAGGCGCGCAAAGTGAAGTGGGTTCTCGACGTCGATCCGATTGAAGGTTAACGATTACTGCGAGAGTGATCGAAAAATTTAACGCACCTCACACTTTTTATGAAAATTCTGTAACCGCTTCCACAAACTATCTGTAAAAATGGATGCGTCAGAAGTTCGGTGGTCCTGCGAGGAGAAGACGTTGAAGTCCAGGAAAGAGGTTGCTTCGGCGACCATGAAAGACGTTGCCCAGAGAGCCAAAGTATCCACGGCAACGGTGTCCCGCGCATTAATGAACCCGGATAAAGTCTCTCAGGCGACGCGTAATCGCGTCGAGCAGGCGGCGCTGGAAGTGGGCTATTTGCCGCAAGCCATGGGGCGTAATGTAAAGCGTAACGAATCGCGTACAATTCTGGTTATCGTGCCGGATATTTGCGATCCCTTCTTCAGCGAAATAATCCGTGGCATTGAAGTGACCGCTGCGGAACAAGGCTATCTGGTGCTGATCGGCGATTGTGCCCACCAGAATCAGCAAGAAAAAACCTTTATTGACCTGATTATCACCAAGCAGATCGACGGCATGCTGCTGCTCGGCTCGCGCCTGCCGTTTGATGCCAGTATCGAAGAGCAGCGCAATCTGCCGCCGATGGTAATGGCGAATGAGTTCGCGCCAGAACTGGAGCTGCCGACCGTCCACATCGATAACCTCACCGCCGCCTTTAACGCCGTGAATTATCTTCAGGAGCTGGGACATAAGCGCATTGGCTGTATCGCCGGGCCGGAAGAGATGCCGCTGTGCCACTATCGCCTGCAGGGTTACGTTCAGGCACTGCGTCGCGCGGGTGTGACGGTCGATCCACATTACATCGCCCGTGGCGATTTCACCCTCGAAGCCGGTGGCCTCGCGCTGGAAAAATTACTCGCGCAACCAGAGCCGCCAACCGCCGTGTTCTGTCACAGCGATGTGATGGCGCTGGGCGCATTGTCTTACGCCAAACGTCGCGGTCTGCGGGTACCAAAAGACTTGTCGATCATTGGCTTCGATAACATTTCGCTCTCCGAGTTTTGCGATCCGCCGCTCTCGACGGTCGCACAGCCGCGCTACGACATTGGCCGCGAAGCGATGCTCTTGCTTCTCGATCAGCTGCACGGTCAAACGGTCAGCAGCGGCTCGCGTTTACTCGATTGCGAGCTGATCATTCGAGGCTCCACACAGGCGCTTACTTAAAGTAAATGTCTTTCAGACTCCCTTATCTGGTCAAAGGCCCGCCGCTTAAGTAACATGGCGGGCTGACGAACGAATAAATACAGCGAAACGATAGTGGCACAACGAGATTATGTACGTCGCGGCCAGCCGGCACCTTCGCGACGCAAAAAGAGCACCTCACGGAGCAAGCAGCGTAGCCTGCCCTCTGTCTCGCCAGCAATGGTCGCGATTGCTGCCGCCGTTCTGGTGGCCTTCATCGGTGGTCTGTACTTTATTACTCACCACAAGAAAGAAGATGCTGAAGCCCTTCAGGGGAACAAGGTCGTAGGCAATGGTTTGCCGCCAAAACCGGAAGAGCGCTGGCGCTATATCAAAGAGCTGGAGAGCCGTCAGCCGGGTGTGCGTGCGCCCACTGAGCCTTCCGCCGGTGGCGAAGTGAAAAACGCCGATCAGCTGACCAACGAACAACGCCAGCTGCTGGCCCAGATGCAGGCCGACATGCGCCAGCAGCCGACTCAACTGAACGAAGTGCCGTGGAATGAACAGACGCCGCAGCAGCGCCAGCAAACCCTGCAACGTCAGCGCCAGGTTCAGCAGCAAGTGCAACAGCAACAACAGCAGCAGTGGACGCAAACGCAGCCAGTGCAGCAGCCTCGTACGCAGCCGCGCGTGACGGAACAACCGTATCAGCAGCCGCAGCAACAAACGCGTACTGTGCAGACTCAGCCAGTTCAACAGCCAGTTCAACAGCCGCCGAAAACGCAGACGCAAAAACCGGCAACGTCGACTCAGCCGTATCAGGATCTGCTGCAAACGCCTGCGCATACCGCCGCGCAGCAGCCTAAAGCGCAGCCACAGCAGAGCGCACCGGTGGCACAGGCAACCGAGGCGCCGAAGCAGACGGCAGAGAAAAAAGATGAGCGCCGCTGGATGGTTCAGTGCGGTTCGTTTAAAGGTGCCGAGCAGGCCGAAACCGTGCGCGCCCAGCTCGCGTTCGAAGGATTTGATTCACGCATTACCACCAATAACGGCTGGAATCGCGTGGTCATTGGCCCGGTCAAAGGCAAAGATAATGCCGATGGGACCATTAGCCGTCTGAAGATCGCCGGCCACACAAACTGCATTCGACTCGCTTCCGGGGGTTGAAACCCCCAAAATCCCCCCCATCTATCATTCTATTCAGCCCCGAGCACAGGCTCGGGGTATCTGTTCCCAATTTGTAACCAGGGGGTCTGCTCGTGACAACAATTGTAAGTGTACGCCGTAACGGCCATGTGGTAATTGCCGGCGACGGCCAGGCCACGCTGGGTAATACCGTCATGAAAGGCAACGTGAAGAAAGTTCGCCGTCTGTATAACGACAAAGTGATCGCCGGTTTCGCTGGCGGCACCGCTGACGCCTTTACGCTGTTTGAACTGTTTGAACGTAAACTGGAAATGCATCAGGGCCATCTGGTCAAAGCTGCCGTTGAGCTGGCGAAAGACTGGCGTACCGACCGCATGCTGCGCAAACTTGAAGCGCTGCTGGCCGTTGCCGATGAAAACGCGTCGCTGATCATTACCGGTAATGGCGACGTCGTTCAGCCAGAAAACGATCTGATTGCTATCGGCTCCGGCGGTCCTTACGCCCAGGCCGCAGCGCGCGCTCTGCTGGAAAATACCGAACTGAGCGCCCGCGAAATTGCCGAGAAGGCGTTGGGTATTGCAGGTGATATCTGCATCTACACCAACCACTTCCATACCATCGAAGAATTGAACTCTAAAGCGTAAGGATCTCCCATGTCTGAAATGACCCCACGCGAAATTGTCAGCGAGCTGAACAAGCACATCATTGGCCAGGATAACGCGAAACGCTCCGTTGCCATTGCCCTGCGTAACCGCTGGCGCCGCATGCAGCTCGACGAAGAGCTGCGCCATGAAGTGACGCCAAAAAACATTCTGATGATCGGCCCGACCGGTGTCGGTAAAACCGAAATCGCCCGTCGTCTGGCGAAACTCGCCAACGCGCCGTTCATCAAAGTCGAAGCCACTAAGTTCACCGAAGTGGGCTATGTGGGGAAAGAAGTGGATTCCATCATCCGCGATCTGACCGACTCTGCGATTAAAATGGTGCGCATTCAGTCGATCGAGAAAAACCGCTACCGCGCTGAAGAGATGGCGGAAGAGCGTATTCTCGACGTGCTGATCCCACCGGCGAAAAATAACTGGGGACAGTCCGAGCAACCGGCTGAGCCTTCTGCGGCGCGCCAGTCCTTCCGCAAAAAACTGCGTGAAGGAGAGCTGGACGACAAAGAGATTGAAATCGATCTCGCCGCGGCACCTATGGGTGTTGAAATCATGTCTCCTCCGGGCATGGAAGAGATGACCAGCCAGCTGCAGTCCATGTTCCAGAACCTGGGCGGCCAGAAGCAAAAACCGCGTAAGCTTAAAATCAAAGACGCGATGAAGCTGCTGATCGAAGAAGAAGCGGCAAAACTGGTGAATCCGGAAGAGCTGAAACAAGACGCTATCGACGCCGTTGAACAGCACGGTATCGTTTTCATCGACGAAATCGACAAAATCTGTAAGCGCGGCGAATCCAACGGTCCGGACGTGTCCCGCGAAGGCGTTCAGCGCGACCTGTTGCCGCTGGTTGAGGGCTGCACCGTGTCGACCAAACATGGCATGGTCAAAACCGACCACATCCTGTTTATCGCATCTGGTGCATTCCAGGTGGCTAAGCCTTCCGATTTAATCCCGGAACTGCAGGGCCGTCTGCCAATTCGCGTTGAGCTGCAGGCGCTGACCACCGAAGATTTCGAGCGCATCCTGACCGAGCCAAATGCCTCCATTACCGTGCAGTACAAAGCGCTGATGGCGACCGAAGGCGTGAACATTGAGTTCACCGAAGACGGTATCAAACGCATCGCACAGGCCGCGTGGCAGGTGAACGAAACCACCGAGAACATCGGTGCACGTCGTCTGCATACGGTGCTGGAGCGTCTGGTGGAAGATATCTCTTATGAAGCCAGCGATCTGAGCGGTCAGAGTATTACCATTGATGCAGATTATGTGAGTAAACATCTGGATGCGTTAGTGGCAGATGAAGATCTGAGCCGTTTTATCCTATAATCGCGCTTAATGTAATTTCATCATCATTGATGGGGGCTACTGCCCCCATTTTTATTGGCTAAATACTATGACTGATATCAGCCGTACTCAGGCGTGGCTGGAAAGCCTGCGTCCTAAGACCTTACCTTTGGCATTCGCTGCCATCGTCGTTGGCTCCGCACTGGCATGGTGGCAGGGGTATTTCGATCCGCTGGTCGCCGGGCTGGCGCTTATCACGGCCGGTTTGCTGCAAATCCTCTCAAACCTCGCCAATGACTATGGCGATGCGGTGAAAGGCAGTGACAAACCCGACCGTATCGGGCCGCTGCGCGGAATGCAAAAAGGGGTGATTACTCAGGCGCAGATGAAGCGCGCGCTGGTTATCACCGTGGTGCTGATCTGTCTGTCGGGTCTGTCGCTGGTGTCAGTGGCCTGTAAAACCACCGCGGATTTCATCGGCTTTATGGTGCTGGGCGGGCTGGCTATCGTGGCGGCAATCACTTACACCGTGGGTACGCGCCCCTACGGTTACATTGGCCTGGGTGATATCTCCGTGCTGGTGTTCTTCGGCTGGCTGAGCGTCATGGGGAGCTGGTATCTGCAGGCACACACGCTGATTCCGGCCATTTTCCTGCCGGCCACCGCCTGCGGTTTACTGGCGACGGCAGTGTTGAACATCAATAATCTGCGCGATATCGACAGCGACCGTCTGAACGGCAAAAACACCCTCGCAGTGCGCTTAGGCCCGGTCAACGCGCGGCGCTATCACGCCGCTCTGCTGATGGGTGCACTGGTCTGCCTGGCGTTGTTTAACCTGATTTCACTGCACAGCATCTGGGGCTGGCTGTTCGTCCTGGCCGCGCCGCTGCTGATTAAACAGGCCCGTTTCGTGATGCGTGAGATGAGCCCTGCCGCGATGCCGCCGATGCTCGAACGCACGGTAAAAGGCGCGCTGCTGACTAACCTGTTGTTTGTCATCGGAATTGTGTTAAGCCAGACGATCGGTTAACTGACAAATATCAATTAACAATTGATGATTTTGCCAACAATGCGTTTCGCGCGATATACTGAACACATTCGCAGCAACCAGACATTAAACCTATGAAATACGATACTTCCGAGCTTTGTGACATCTACCAGGAAGATGTCAACGTCGTGGAACCGCTGTTCTCCAACTTTGGAGGACGGTCATCGTTTGGCGGACAGATCATCACGGTAAAATGTTTCGAGGATAATGGGTTGCTGTATGAACTTCTCGAACAGAACGGCCGTGGTCGCATTCTGCTGGTCGATGGCGGGGGTTCTATGCGTCGTGCGTTAATCGATGCCGACCTTGCCCGTCTCGCCGTGCAAAACGAGTGGGAAGGACTGGTGGTGTATGGCGCGGTGCGTCAGGTGGACGATCTCGAAGAGCTGGATTTAGGCATCCAGGCCATCGCGGCGATTCCGGTCGGCGCGGCGGGTGACGGCATCGGCGAAAGCGACGTGCGCGTCAACTTCGGTGGCGTAACCTTCTTCTCTGGCGACCATCTCTACGCCGACAATACCGGCATTATCCTTTCCGAAGATCCGCTGGATATCGAGTAATAAAAAAGCCGGGTGGCGTTTACGCTTACCCGGCCTACTTTTCTGCGTCACCCTTCCCCTGATGATTTCGCGCGATAGCAAAGCTGCTACGGCGCGAAAGAGGACGGGGAATTAAACTTCTTCCATACGTCCTAACAGCGCCTGCAGACGATCCTGCCAGCCGTTCTGCTGCTCACGCAGCTGGCTGTTTTCGCGCTCGAGCTCTTCACGGCCATGTTGTGCAGCCTGCACTTCCTGCGACAGCGAATTGTTTTTCTCTTTCAGCTCTTCAATTTCCATCTGCAGCAGCGTGATGGTGTCAATCGCCTGCTGTACTTTCGATTCCAGTTTCTCAAACACTTCTAATGACATGGTCATACCTCTCCTGAATTGCAAGGCGACGCTTTAACGAAAACGCGCACGACATATAGTTGTCGATTGTATGGAGCGCCGCCGTCCCTGTCCAGCGGCACACCGCGCAGATTGCGGTTTGCAACACTTTTCGGCCTGGTCCTGGTGCGTTCGCTGCATATACCCCTAAATTGTTAATACTTTAGTTAATGAAATGATTCAGCTCTCATTTGCAAAATGATGCAAAAATGCGCTTTATGGCGCGATAACGCTCATTTTATTGACGCAGCACACACATTTTGATTTCGATATTTCTCGTTTTTGCTCGTTAACGATAAATTAACACCATGTCTACAGGACATCGTGGCCGCTCAGTCGCTGCGCTAACAATAACATTCATCTTTCTTCAGGATTCCGATTATGAGTCAGACATCAACCTTAAAAGGCCAGTGCATCGCCGAGTTCCTTGGTACCGGGTTGTTGATTTTCTTCGGGGTAGGCTGTGTCGCTGCACTGAAAGTGGCAGGTGCCACGTTTGGCCAGTGGGAAATCAGCATTATCTGGGGTCTGGGTGTGGCGATGGCCATCTACCTGACCGCAGGGGTTTCCGGCGCACATCTTAACCCGGCGGTGACCATCGCGCTGTGGCTGTTCGCGTGCTTCGACAAACGCAAAGTTGTCCCTTTCATCATTTCGCAATTTGCCGGCGCCTTTTGCGCAGCGGCGTTAGTTTACGGGCTTTATTACAATCTTTTCATCGACTTCGAACAGACGCATCATATGGTGCGCGGCAGTGTCGAAAGTCTTGATCTGGCCGGTATCTTCTCCACGTATCCGAACCCACATATCAATTTTGTGCAGGCGTTCGCGGTTGAAATGGTGATTACCGCTATTCTGATGGGCGTCATTATGGCGCTGGGCGATGACGGCAACGGCATTCCGCGTGGACCGCTGGCACCGCTGCTGATCGGCCTGCTGATTGCGGTAATCGGCGCATCCATGGGGCCGCTGACCGGCTTTGCGATGAACCCGGCGCGTGACCTTGGACCGAAAACCTTCGCGTTCTTCGCTGGCTGGGGCGATGTTGCCTTCACCGGTGGGAAAGATATTCCTTACTTCCTGGTGCCGCTGTTTGGCCCGATTGTAGGGGCTGCGCTGGGTGCATTCGGCTATCGTAAATTAATTGGTCGCCACTTACCGTGCGACACCTGTGTGGAAGAAGAGAAGGAAACGACCTCTGCCACACAACAAAATGCTTCGCTGTAATCTGACTACGGGACACATACTATGACCGACAAAAAATATATCGTTGCGCTCGACCAGGGCACTACCAGCTCCCGCGCTGTCGTAATGGATCATGACGCGAATATCGTCAGCGTGTCGCAGCGCGAATTCGAACAAATTTATCCGAAGCCAGGCTGGGTTGAGCACGACCCGATGGAAATCTGGGCCACCCAAAGCTCCACCCTGGTCGAAGTGCTGGCGAAAGCCGACATCAGCTCCGACGAAATTGCCGCAATTGGTATCACCAACCAGCGTGAAACGGCAATTGTCTGGGAACGCGAAACCGGCAAACCGATCTACAACGCCATCGTCTGGCAGTGCCGCCGCACAGCGGAGATCTGCGAGAAGCTCAAGCGCGACGGCATGGAAGAGTACATCCGTAATGCCACCGGCCTGGTGGTGGACCCGTACTTCTCCGGCACCAAAGTGAAGTGGATTCTGGACCACGTGGAAGGCTCCCGCGAGCGCGCAAAACGTGGCGAACTGCTTTTCGGCACCGTGGACACCTGGCTTATCTGGAAAATGACCCAGGGACGCGTGCACGTCACCGACTACACCAACGCCTCGCGTACCATGATGTTCAACATCAACACCCTTGAGTGGGATGACAAGATGCTGGACGCGCTAGATATCCCTCGCGCCATGCTGCCGGACGTGCGCAAGTCCTCCGAAGTTTACGGCCAGACCAACATTGGCGGTAAAGGCGGCACGCGTATTCCCATCTCCGGTATCGCCGGCGACCAGCAGGCGGCCCTGTTTGGCCAGCTGTGCGTGAAAGAAGGGATGGCGAAAAACACCTACGGTACCGGCTGCTTTATGCTGATGAACACCGGCGAGAAAGCGGTGAAATCCGACAACGGCCTGCTGACCACCATCGCCTGCGGTCCGAAAGGTGAAGTGAACTATGCGCTGGAGGGCGCGGTATTCATGGCGGGCGCGTCCATTCAGTGGCTGCGCGACGAGATGAAGCTGATCAGCGACGCGTTCGATTCCGAATATTTCGCGACCAAAGTGAAAGACACCAACGACGTGTACGTGGTGCCCGCGTTCACTGGTCTCGGCGCGCCTTACTGGGACCCGTATGCTCGTGGTGCCATCTTCGGCCTGACGCGTGGTGTGAACTCGAACCACATCATTCGCGCCACACTGGAATCCATCGCCTACCAGACGCGCGACGTTCTGGAAGCGATGCAGGCTGACTCCGGCATCCGTCTGCACGCCCTGCGCGTGGATGGCGGTGCTGTTGCGAATAACTTCCTGATGCAGTTCCAGTCCGACATTCTGGGCACCCGCGTTGAGCGCCCGGAAGTCCGTGAAGTGACGGCGCTGGGTGCGGCGTATCTGGCCGGTCTGGCGGTTGGCTTCTGGCAGAACCTGGACGAACTGCAAGAGAAAGCGGTGATCGAACGTGAATTCCGCCCAGGCATCGAAACCACCGAGCGTAACGTTCGCTACAGTGGCTGGAAAAAAGCGGTAAAACGCGCTCTGGCGTGGGAAGATCACGACGAATAAGCCTTATCTGCCCTCTCCCCCGGAGAGGGCATCAAACCGCACCCTCCCCCACTCTGTGATAAACTTCGTGCAATTCCTTTTGACTGCATGAGTATCTGATGAGACGTGAACTTGCTATCGAATTTTCCCGCGTAACCGAAGCCGCCGCCCTGGCGGGCTACAAATGGTTAGGCCGTGGCGATAAAAATATCGCTGACGGTGCTGCCGTCCACGCGATGCGCATTATGCTCAACCAGGTCAACATTGACGGCACCATCGTGATCGGCGAAGGCGAGATCGACGAAGCGCCGATGCTCTTTATTGGCGAAAAAGTCGGTACTGGCAATGGCGACGCGGTGGATATCGCCGTCGACCCAATCGAAGGTACGCGCATGACCGCCATGGGCCAGGCTAACGCGCTGGCAGTCCTGGCCGTCGGTGATAAAGGCTGTTTCCTTAACGCGCCGGATATGTACATGGAAAAGCTGATTGTCGGTCCGGGCGCAAAAGGCGCTATCGATCTCAACCTGCCGCTGGAAGATAACCTGCGTAACGTCGCCGCTGCGCTGGGCAAACCGCTGAGCGAACTCACGGTCACCATTCTGGCGAAGCCGCGCCACGACGTCACCATCGCGCATATGCAGCAGCTGGGCGTGCGCGTGTTTGCTATCCCGGATGGGGACGTAGCAGCGTCAATTCTGACCTGTATGCCAGACAGCGAAGTGGATGTCCTCTACGGCATCGGCGGCGCACCGGAAGGCGTAGTGTCAGCCGCCGTGATTCGCGCGCTGGATGGCGATATGCAGGGCCGTCTGCTGGCACGTCACGATGTCAAAGGCGACAACGAAGAGAACCGTCGTATCGGTGAAGACGAACTGGCGCGCTGTAAAGCGATGGGTATCGAAGCTAACAAAGTTCTGCGTCTTGATGAAATGGCGCGCAGCGATAACGTCATCTTCTCGGCCACCGGTATCACCAAAGGCGATCTGCTGGACGGAATCACCCGCAAGGGCAATATGGCGACCACCGAAACCCTGCTGATTCGCGGTAAATCACGCACCATCCGCCGCATTCAGTCGATTCACTATCTCGATCGCAAAGACCCGAACGTACAGACGCACATTCTGTAGGACAATTTGTTCTAATGAGCTTTCCAGCCGCAGCAGGCTGGAAATCTCTCTCGCAAGAATGGAAGATAGCGTAAGAAAACAGCTCAGGAGAACATCATGGCGGAGTGGGTAACTGGAAAAGTCACAAAGGTAGAATTCTGGACCGATGCACTATTTAGCCTCACCGTGCATGCTCCCATTCACCCATTTACAGCCGGGCAGTTTGCCAAGCTGGGACTGGAGATTGACGGCGAGCGCGTGCAGCGCGCCTACTCTTACGTGAATGCGCCTGATAATCCGGATCTGGAGTTTTACCTGGTCACAGTGCCAGACGGCAAATTAAGCCCGCGACTGGCGGCGCTGAAACCGGGCGATGAAATTCAGATTGTCAGCGAAGCAGCAGGTTTCTTTGTGCTGGACGAAATCCCGGACTGCGACACCCTGTGGATGCTGGCGACCGGCACCGCCATCGGCCCTTATCTGTCGATTTTGCAGTACGGGCGAGATCTGGAGCGTTTCAAAAACATCGTGCTGGTCCATGCCGCGCGGTATGCCGCCGACCTGAGCTATCTCCCGCTGATGCAGGCGCTGGAGAAGCGTTATGAAGGGAAGCTAAAAATCCAGACCGTGGTGAGCCGCGAAACGGCAGAAGGTTCGCTGACCGGACGCGTTCCGGCGCTGATTGAGAGCGGAGAGCTTGAAGCGGCTGTCGGCCTGACGATGAACACCGAAAACAGCCACGTGATGCTGTGCGGTAACCCGCAGATGGTGCGCGACACCCAGCAGTTGCTGAAAGACTCCCGGCAGATGACCAAACACTTGCGTCGCCGACCGGGCCATATGACTGCCGAACACTACTGGTAATCAGCGGAACTTCACTTCCAGCGTGTCTTTACCGTATTTATTCTCGCTCTGGGTGCCGACAAACGCGCCCAGGTCGATAATCGTCATCACAAAGATGACGGTCGGGATCAGTTTTCCCACCACCCACGGAAGAATTGACGGCAACATCGACCAGTTCCCCGCCAGCAGCATCCACGCCAGAATCACCAGCAACGCCCATAGGCCGGACCGGCCACGATCGTGCAGACGTTTGACAATAACCGACGCCGTCGGCCAGAGCAGACACACCAGCGCAAACGCCGCTGTTTGGGTGCCTAACCAGTTGTTATAGGCGAGGCCGAAAAGCACCAGCATCGCGACAATCCACGTGCCAATCCAGATCCAAAAATCACGGCGTCCGATACGCCCTTTGAATGAAAACAACCACTGCTGTATGGTCATGTAAGGTTCCTTATTATCGTATGCCGCGTAGTTTACCCTGGAGTGGTGACTTTTTGACAAGCAGACCAGATATCGTTTTAATCATGAACAGTTACGTTCAGGGACAATGTTGATGAAAAGTTGGGCTTATCCTTTTTGGCTGTGTTTCACCCTGCTGAGTGCCAGCTTTTCCCTGTTCGCCGCCGATGCTCCCGCAACGGCACCCTACCTTCTGCAGGGCGCGCCATCGTTTGATCAGTCGATCAGCCAGTTTCGCGAAGCCTTCAACAAAGAAAACCCGAAGCTCGCGCTGGGCGAGTTCCGCGCCATCGACAGCGCGCGGGATACGCCAACCCTGACGCGCGCCGCGAGCAAAATTAACGAAAACCTGTACGCCTCCACGGCGCTGGAGCGCGGCACGCTGAAAATCAAAAGCATGCAAATCACCTGGCTGCCGATTCAGGGGCCAGAACAAAAAGCCGCGAAAGCCAAAGCGCTGGAGTACATGAGCGCTATTTTGCGCGCCTTCACCCCGAGCCTGACCAAAGCGCAGAGCCAGCAAAAGCTGCAAAAACTGCTGACCAGCGGCAAAAACAAGCGCTACTACGCCGAAACGGAAGGCGCGATTCGCTATGTGGTCGCAGATAACGGCGAAAAGGGACTGACCTTCGCTGTTGAACCGATTAAGCTGGCGTTATCTGACGCACTCGGAGGGGCGAATTAATGACAAAAAGCAAAGCCTTTCGAGGGAAAATCTCTATACTGATTCACAGACCATGCTGCTCTCACGGGCGGCCATAATCCTTAATTCGCTTTTTTAGCGTGGAGAATTGAAATGCGACATCCTTTAGTGATGGGTAACTGGAAACTGAACGGCAGCCGCCACATGGTAAACGAGCTGATTGCTAATCTGCGTAAAGAGCTGGCTGGCGTGACCGGCTGTGCGGTAGCGATCGCTCCACCAGACATCTATCTGGATCTGGCTAAACACGCCGCTGACGGCAGCCACATCGTGCTGGGCGCGCAGAACGTTGACGTTAACCTGTCTGGCGCATTCACCGGTGAAACCTCTGCAGAAATGCTGAAAGACATCGGCGCACAGTACATCATCATCGGCCACTCTGAGCGTCGTACTTACCACAAAGAGTCCGACGAATTCATCGCCAAGAAATTCGCTGTGCTGAAAGAGCAGGGTCTGACCCCGGTTCTGTGCATCGGTGAAACTGAAGCCGAAAACGAAGCAGGCAAAACGGAAGAAGTTTGCGCACGTCAGATCGACGCCGTGCTGAAAACGCAGGGCGCAGCAGCGTTCGAAGGCGTGGTTATCGCTTACGAGCCAGTCTGGGCGATCGGTACCGGCAAATCTGCCACCCCAGCGCAGGCACAGGCTGTTCACAAATTTATCCGTGACCACATTGCTAAAGCCGACGCGAAAGTGGCAGAGCAAGTGATCATCCAGTACGGCGGTTCCGTCAACGCATCTAACGCGGCAGAGCTGTTCACCCAGCCTGACATCGACGGCGCACTGGTTGGCGGCGCATCCCTGAAAGCAGACGCTTTCGCGGTGATCGTTAAAGCAGCAGAAGCCGCTAAACAGGCGTAATTGCCGTTGTGACGGGTGGCGTTTCGCTATCCGCCCGACAAAATGCCAGGCCCGGTAAGCGCTCGTCGCCACCGGGCTTTTTTACAGCTGTCCCAGCACGCTGAACCACAAATAATCCAGCGGCAGTAGCACCAGCCAGGTTGCCACCGCCAGCGCCAGACACAGCAACATTCCCGCCTTCGCAGGCACTTTCCCTAGCCCCATCGCCACCACGATCGGCGACGCCTGATACGGCAGTAATGGCGTGGAATACCCGAGCACCTGAATCATAATCACCGACAGCAGCGGGAAACCCGTCGCATCCGAGAAACTCTGCGCAAGCGTGGTATAGAGCGCCGGAACGCCGTTGGCGGTCATGATGAAATTGAGCGCCGTGGTGATGCCGGTCAGGGCGATAAAACTGGTAAACGGCTTATCCGCATCGAGCGGCATCAGGCGCAGCAACGCCTCTCCGACGGCGCTGCCGATGCCCGTTTGCGTCACGGTGATTGCCAGCCCCAGAATCCCTGCCACATAGATACAGGTGCGCATATTCACCCCGGCCGAAAACTCTTCGCCGGTAATAAAGCCAATGCGCGGCAGCATGACGATCACCGACGCCGCCAGCCCCGTCCAGGCCGGGCCTACGCCGTGCCAGCTCTCCGTCACCCACATCACCAGCACTACCGCCAGCAGCCACGCCAGGCGCCTCTCATCGCGCCCCATTGGGGCGGCTGGCGCAAGCTCCCGCGCGGGTTTTGGCGAGCCAGGGAACAGCCAGCAGATCAGGCCAATCAGAATCAGTCCTTTGAGAATGCCGAGCACCGGCGTGTGCAGCAGCAGGTAAGGCACATAGTTCAGGTGAATGCCATAAGAGCCTTCCGCCGCGCCGCTCATCACCAGATTGGGCACGTTAGCGGGAAGGATAGTTGCTGAGAGCTGAAAAGTACCGAATCCGACCGCCAGCGCCAGGCCAAACCACGCCCGCGAGCCGTCCGCAATGCTGGCCCGCTTCGCCATCGCCGCCACAATCGGCATCAGCAGCGCGATGCGCCCCATGTTTGATGGCATCACGAACGCCAGGGCATAGCTCAGCAACACCACGCTTGCCACCATCAGCGGCCACGAGTCGGTGAGTTTCGCCGAGAGCGCCCGCGCGGCCCTGTCCGCCAGCCCGGTTTTGCGGATCGCGACGCCAAGCACAAAGCCGCTGAACACCAGCCAAAATGCAGATGAGGCAAAGCCGCCGAAAATGACGTCCGGTGGCGCGATTTTGGCAGTCATCGCCGCCGTGAAGAACAGCAGCGCGGTGATAAATTCCGGCAGGAGCGAGGTGGCCCACAGCACGATGGTGACGCCAACGATAGCCGAGGGCAGAAACAGAGGGTGAGCAAACCAGAGCGACATACCTGTCTCCTGTAGATTTTTTCAGCAAGTCTACGGCGACAGGCAGCGCGAGTAAACGCTATTTATGGTGGGGTCACTGGAGGATATGACATTGATGATCCTGCAATTCCTCAGCGGAAGCGCGGTTAAGCGTCAGCAGATTGCGCTCCGTTGCCAGCAGCACAAATGACCCGTCGGACTGCTGGGCCATCGCCAGCGCAAAGCGGCCCATATGCTCGCGCGCTTGCGGCAGTTCGTCGGCCAGCATCATAAACGGGCTGCGCTGCACCAGCTCATTTTCTGTCACCCGTCGCGCCAGATATTCATGCCCTTCCAGCCCACCCGGGAAAGGCAGCCATTGAGTGCTGATTTCCCCCTGATGCGCATTGAGCTTTTCACGCACATCGGGACGCAGGCAGGAGATATGGATGTGGAAATGATTTTGCGTGCGCCCGGTCGGGGAGTTGATGGTCAGGGAGACGGCGCTGTCAGGCACATCCGCGCCGCGCTTCATGCTCATAAAATTGCGCGACTGCCATGCCAGCCAGAAGAAATTCGGCGTTTGCGGCTCGGTGAGCAGCGGGCTTTCGGTGCCGTTGATGCGGTAGGTGGGCATCAGGAGATACTGTAGCGGCCCGTTGCGGTCTTTGAAGACCACATAACCGGCGTCCGGTTTCACCTGCGCACAGGGCACTGGCTGACGGTTATTCAGCTGATTTGGCAGGCACTGGTCGAGAACGATATGGCGTAATGCGTCGGGATTGCCGGATTTTATCCAGATCCAGCCGCCTGCGGCGAGGAGAATGGCGACCGCCATCAAGACCATCAGTTTTTTCATTACGCGTTCCCTGTTGTCGTCAGAGGCGAAAGAGTAACGCAAAAACATGACCAAATAAAAAAGCCCGGCGGATTTCTCGCGCCGGGCCATCGTGTCATGCGTTGATTAGCGTTTGCTGATCTGGTCGAAAGTGCCACCGTTAGAGAAGTGCTCTTTCTGCGCTTTCGCCCAGCCGCCAAACTCCTCATCGATGGTGAACAGCTTCAGTTTCGGGAACGCGCTGTCATATTTCTTCGCCACAGCCTCATCGCGTGGACGATAGAAGTTCTTCGCGGCGATCTCCTGGCCTTCCGGAGAGTAGAGATACTTCAGGTAAGCTTCTGCCACCGCTTTGGTATCTTTCTTCTCGACCACTTTGTCGACGATGGAAACCGTCGGTTCAGCCAGAATCGATTCGCTCGGGGTTACGATTTCAAACTTGTCTTTGCCCAGCTCGTTAGTCGCCAGCAGCGCTTCGTTTTCCCACGCAATCAGCACGTCGCCAATGCCGCGCTCAACGAAGGTATTGGTCGAGCCGCGCGCACCGGAGTCCAGCACTTCGACGTTTTTAAACAGGGAGTTGACGAAATCCTGCGCTTTAGCCTGATCGCCGTTGTTGTGATGCAGAGCGTAGCCCCACGCTGCCAGGTAGTTCCAGCGTGCGCCGCCTGAGCTTTTCGGGTTCGGGGTGATGACCGACACGCCCGGTTTGATCAAATCATTCCAGTCATGAATCTGTTTCGGGTTGCCTTTACGCACCAGGAACACGATGGTGGAGGTATACGGCGCAGAGTTGTCCGGCAGGCGTTTGATCCAGTTCTTATCAATACGACCACGTTCAGCAATGGCATCGACGTCATAGGCCAGCGCCAGAGTGACCACGTCCGCTTCAATGCCGTTGATGACAGAAGTCGCCTGTTTGCCTGAGCCGCCGTGAGACTGGCGAATCACCACGTTATCGCCGGTTTCTTGTTTGTAGTGTGCCGCAAAGGCTTTGTTGTATTGATCGTAAAGCTCACGCGTCGGATCGTACGACACGTTCAGTAACTGGATATCCTTTGCCAGAACGCTGCTTGATGCCAGCAATAACGTTAACCCCACGCCCCATTTATTCATCTTCCAACTCTCATTATGTTGTGTTTGATGAATGCAGCGTGCCAGAAAGCGAACCAATGATTAAAGAATAAAAAAAGATTGGCTATAACTAAGTGGAATAAAAAATGTTCAGCAGGCAGGAAAAGCAAAACGGTAATCCGAAGATTACCGTTTTTCGTTCTTTCACCCTCTCCCGTCGGGAGAGGGCTGGCGTGAGGATATGAGGCCGAATCAGTACAGTTTTTTCGCGCAGTCCAGCCAGTCACCTTTGAACGGACGCTTCATGTTTTCAATCGCGTCGATGATGTCATGGTGAACCAGTTTCTCGTTCTGAATACCGACGCAACGGCCGCCGTGGCCCTGCAGCAGCAGATCGATCGCATATGCGCCCATACGGGAAGCCAGGATACGGTCGTATGGCCCTGGGGAGCCACCGCGCTGGATGTGGCCCAGAACCGTAGCGCGGGTTTCGCGTTTGGTTTCGGTTTCGATGTATTTCGCCAGCTCGTCAACGTCACAGATGTGCTCGGTGATAGCAACGATCGCGTGTTTTTTCCCTTTCGCGATGCCTGCTTTGATTTCGTTAACCAGGTCTTCGCGGCTGAATTCTACTTCCGGCACCACGATGAACTCGCAGCCGCCCGCAATCGCTGCCGCCAGGGTCAGGTCGCCACAGTAGCGGCCCATCACTTCCACGATAGAGATACGCTGGTGAGATGAAGAGGTGTCACGAAGACGGTCAATCGCTTCAACAACGGTACCCAGCGCAGTAAAGAAGCCGATGGTGTAGTCGGTGCCTTTGATGTCGTTGTCGATGGTGCCCGGCAGACCGATGCAAGGGAAGCCCATTTCAGTCAGACGTTTTGCACCCATATACGAGCCGTCACCGCCGATAACCACCAGCGCGTCGAGGCCGCGTTTTTTCATGTTCTCGATAGCCACTTCACGGATGTGCTCTTCACGGAACTCCGGGAAACGCGCAGAACCGAGGAAAGTACCGCCACGGTTAATCATGTCGGATACGCTATAGCGATCCAGCTGAACCATGCGGTCTTCGTACAGACCCAGGTAACCGTCATATACGCCAAAAATTTCCAGACCTTCCGTCAACGCCGCGCGAACAACTCCACGAATGGCTGCGTTCATGCCAGGCGCATCACCGCCGCTTGTCAACACACCGATTTTCTTAATCATGACTACCTCTGAACTTAGGAATGCAAAAATGAAATCTGTTGCCGGAAGACGTCTATTCGACCAACCAATACTGCAAATAGTATATCAATCACTTCCAGCTGAATTGATTCAGGTCAGACCCAATGGCGGTAATTTATCCACAAAATGCTGGCCTGGCTCACTTTTTTACAACGAATTACGAAAGCTCAAAATGTCCTTTGCCTTCCCTGGGGACGACCGAGCAGGGGTCCTGGTGAATAATCACGTCCGAACCCGGGAAACGCTGCAAAATCGCCTGCTCTACCTGCTCAGCCACTAAATGCGCTTGAACGAGCGGTAAATTGTCTTCCATTTCTAAATGAATCTGAATAAAGCGGGTCGGCCCTGACTGCCGCGTACGAAGATCGTGAGCACCACTGACGCCGGGCCAGGAGGTCACGATTTCAAAGATCTCTGCGCGTTCGGCATCGGGCAGCGCGCGGTCCAGAAGCGATTGCACTGCTTCATAACCCATGCGTAAGGCGCTGTATAAAATATAAACCCCAATCCCTAACGCGAACAATGCGTCGGCACGATGCCATCCGTACCACGCCAGTCCGAGCGCAATAAGAATCGCGCCATTCATCATAACATCAGACTGATAATGAAGCATATCTGCCCGTACTGCCTGACTTTGCGTTCGGCGAACCACCCAACGCTGGAAAGTTACCAGAACAATTGTGCTAATAAGTGCGATAACAGTAACGATCACACCAACGCCCGGATCGTTCATTGGCGTCGGTGACGCCAGATGCTGGATACCGGTCAAAAACAGGAACAGCGCCGAACCGGAAATAAACATACTTTGCGCCAGCGCCGCCAGCGATTCCGCTTTTCCGTGACCAAACGTGTGCTCTTCATCCGCCGGTTGCAGGGAATAGCGCACCACCAGCAGATTGGTAAGGGATGCTGCGATATCCACCAGCGAATCCACGAGCGCGGCCAGAATACTGACCGAGCCGGTATACCACCACGCAAAGATTTTGATAATCAGCAAACACGACGCCATAACCGTCGCGGCGATTGCGGCGCGGCTCACCAGCCGGCCATAGGATTGATTCATAAACACTCCTGTCATGCCATGCCGCTAGTATAACGGATGGAAAAGGAGTCAAAGGATGAATAAACGGTTAACAAACTTGAATGAAGGGCAAAAAAAACCCCCACATCATGTGGGGGAAGACAGGGATGGTGTCTATGGCAAGGAAAACAGGGTCTACTGGTTACTACGGGTATTGCTACTGAAAAACTTTGTCTCAGAGCTTTGTTGCATCCGGGCAACCTCACGCAACTGGTCCATCCGTTGCTGATGTTTGTCGTTCAAAACCGCTTGCTGCTCGGGCGATAGCAGGTGGAACATCTGGTTGCGAACCCTGGCCATCTCGACCTGGCGGGCAACTTGTTCCTGCGCCATCTTTTCTGCCTGAGCGCGTACAGCGCTTTCGTCAAAATTTTCTGCGGTGACAAGGCGATGCATTGTCTCCATTTCGCTAACATTAACAGGGAGTCGATCGTGTCGTGCCCTGTGCATCAGATCTCGCATCTGTTGACGCTGATGTTCGGTTAAACTTATGCCGTCAAACATATTGCTTTGGCCACTGTGCTGCGTAATACCCTCTGCCGAGGGGCCGTTATCGCCGGTGATGACTCCAGCAGCCTGGCTAAGAGCACTAAACGCCAGTGTTGAGGCCATGACGGCAGCGGTAACTTTGCGCATCACTTGCTCCCAAAATCTTTCGTGTCGCGATTCAACGAGAGCTAGTTTACGATTCGGGCTGCAAACATGCGTCAGGGGGTGTAAAACAACGTAAAGTCATGGATTAGATAGCCTTGATGTCGTAATTTCTGCCTCGGAGGTATTTAAACAATGAATAAAATCCTGTTAGTTGATGATGACCGAGAGCTCACATCCCTGTTAAAAGAGTTGCTCGACATGGAAGGCTTTAACGTGCTGGTTGCCCACGATGGGGAACAGGCGCTGAGCCTGCTTGATGACAGCATCGACTTGCTTTTGCTTGACGTGATGATGCCGAAGAAAAACGGTATCGATACGCTGAAAGAATTACGCCAGACACACCAGACTCCCGTAATTATGCTGACCGCGCGCGGCAGCGAACTGGATCGCGTTCTCGGCCTTGAGCTGGGCGCGGATGACTATTTACCCAAGCCGTTTAACGACCGCGAGCTGGTTGCCCGTATTCGCGCAATCCTGCGCCGTTCCCACTGGAGCGAGCAGCAGCAGAATACTGACAACAGTTCTCCAACGTTAGAAGTGGACTCTCTGAGCCTGAACCCGGGCCGCCAGGAAGCGAGCTTTGACGGCCAGACGCTGGAACTGACCGGCACCGAGTTCACCCTGCTGTACCTGCTGGCCCAGCATCTCGGCCAGGTGGTCTCGCGTGAACATTTAAGCCAGGAAGTGCTCGGCAAGCGCCTCACGCCGTTTGACCGCGCCATCGACATGCACATCTCAAACCTGCGCCGTAAGCTGCCGGAGCGCAAAGACGGGCACCCATGGTTTAAAACCCTGCGTGGTCGCGGTTATCTGATGGTTTCCGCTTCATGATAGGCAGTTTAACCGCCCGCATCTTCGCCATTTTCTGGCTGACGCTGGCACTGGTTTTAATGCTGGTTTTGATGTTGCCCAAACTCGACTCACGCCAGATGACGGAGCTTCTCGACAGCGAGCAACGTCAGGGGGTGATGATCGAGCAACACGTAGAAGCCGAGCTGGCAAACGACCCGCCTAACGATTTGATGTGGTGGCGCAGGCTGTTTCGCGCTATCGACAAGTGGGCGCCGCCCGGACAACGCCTGCTGCTGGTCACCAGCGAAGGACGCGTGATTGGCGCGGAACGCAATGAAATGCAGATCATCCGCAACTTCATTGGCCAGGCGGATAACGCCGATCACCCGCAGAAAAAGAAATACGGTCGGGTAGAGATGGTAGGGCCATTTTCCATCAAGGATGGGGAAGATAATTACCAACTCTATCTGATTCGCCCGGCGAGCAGCTCCCAGACCGACTTTATCAACCTGCTGTTTGACCGACCGCTGCTGCTGCTGATTGTCACCATGCTGCTGAGTTCTCCCCTGCTGTTATGGCTGGCGTGGAGCCTGGCAAAACCGGCGCGTAAGCTGAAAAACGCCGCCGATGAAGTGGCGCAGGGCAACCTGCGGCAGCACCCGGAACTGGAAGCCGGGCCGCAAGAGTTCCTCGCCGCTGGGGCCAGTTTTAACCAGATGGTGACCGCACTCGAGCGGATGATGACCACTCAGCAACGCCTGCTGTCGGACATCTCCCACGAGCTGCGCACGCCGCTGACGCGCTTACAGCTGGGCACCGCCCTGCTGCGTCGTCGCAGCGGTGAGAGCAAGGAGCTGGAGCGTATTGAGATGGAAGCGCATCGTCTGGACAGCATGATCAACGATCTGCTGGTGATGTCGCGCAATCAGCAGAAAAACGCGCTGGTCAGCGAAACAGTGAAAGCCAATCACCTGTGGCACGAGGTGCTGGATAACGCAGCGTTCGAAGCCGAGCAGATGGGCAAATCGTTCACCGTCAACTTCCCGCCAGGCCCGTGGCCGCTGTACGGCAACCCCAACACGCTTGAGAGCGCGCTGGAGAATATCGTGCGCAACGCCCTGCGCTATTCGCATACGAAGATTGAGGTGGCGTTCTCGGTCGATAAAGACGGCATCACCATCAACGTGGATGATGACGGTCCAGGCGTCAGCCCTGAAGACCGCGAGCAGATTTTCCGTCCGTTCTATCGCACCGATGAAGCGCGCGATCGCGAATCCGGTGGGACAGGGCTGGGGCTGGCGATTGTTGAGACTGCTATTCAACAGCATCGCGGCTGGGTGAAAGCCGACGATAGCCCGCTGGGTGGATTACGTTTGACGCTATGGTTGCCGCTGTATAAGCGTTCGTAGTCGCTGTGATGCCGGGTGGCGGCTACGCCTTACCCGGCCTACGAGTTCGGTGCGGGCTTTGTGCCGGGTGGCGGCTGCGCCTTACCCGGCCTACAGGTTCAGTTTGGGTTTTGTAGGCCCGGTAAGCGTAGCGCCACCGGGCAACGCAGGCCGCACGGAACCCCCTATTTTCCCCACAATCTCCGCGAATTATCCTCGATCTGCGCGCTAATGCGCCGCTTCTGCATCGTTCTCGTCCAACTGGTGGATAACCCCGCTGCCGACAACAAGCGACGATACTGCTCATCATCAAACGGCATATGCCACGCAATCGCGCAGGCATCATAAACCGACACATCGCTGAGCCTTGATGCCAGCTCCAGCGGCGCATCTGCCGACACCTGCCCTGCCAGAACCACCCGATACAGCCAGCCGGTTTTACCCGCCGTTTGCAGCTGCGCGGACATATCGCTGATGCCGAAATGGTAGTTCAGCTTAAAGCACGGCGAGCGCGGCTGCGTCACCTGAATTAACGCACCACCCCAGCGGAAAATGTCGCCGATAAACACGTTCTGCTCGGTCATCCCTTCCGTCGACAGATTCTCACCAAACGCCGGGACAACGAACAGATCCGCCTGCTCGGGAAATTCCCGCGCCCAGTGCTGATAGTGCTCGCGCGGATAGTGGCACAGCGCGCGCTCTGGCCCGCCGTGGATTTTCTTCTCGGCCTGCTCATCTCCCGCCAGCCCGAGTTCGGTCAGAGTCAGTTCGCCGTCGACCTGTACTTTGGCAATGGCGCTCGGGCGGCTGCCGTCGTAGTCCCTGACCTTCCCTGTAAACACATTCACCGGATAGTGCATGGTTCGTTGCTCCTTGAGGCAAAAAAAAGCGAGCCCTCAGACTCGCTTTTCCCTCTTCTGCGTGCAAGCTTTTTTGCCGCTATTGCACCGTCAGATCGACCGTCAGTTTGTAGTCAAACGTATAGCTGGAGTGCCAGTCTTCGCCCCTGAAATTGATAATCCCGATGTAGTGCCCGGCAGGTAACGTCGGGTTATCCGCTTTGTCGAAGGTAAAGACCGCATAGATTGGCGCATCGGTCACCTGACAGGTTACCGCAGCGTTCAGTGGCCGCCGCGTGCAAAGAGACTGGCGATAGCCTTTAACATTCACGCTGTACTGCTTTCCATCGGTGGCGACCAGGGCGATCGGCGTAGAGACATCCGCATAGCCCGAAGGCGCCCAGTCCAGTGACGTGGGTCCCACGGTCGGCGAGACGGTCACAAACCCTTGCGACGGGAAACCGACGATAGGCGGCGATTTGTATTCCGAGGTGGCAGAGTTAATCACCCAGCTATCGTTGATGTTATTGATAAACACCACGTTATCCACTTTCAGCGTTGAGCCACCCGCAGAAGCTTGTGCTGTGACGGCGGCCAGGCCGACGTCGTGACCTGAAAGGCTGACGTACGCCACGCCGTCATTACTGGTCAGGGTGCTTGTTGCCGTCAGCTTGTTGAGTGACGTCGTCCACACCACTTCCGCATTCGGCACCAGGTTACCGTGGGAATCTTTCACCGTGGCGGTATATTTCACCGCGTCCGCGCCGTTAGCCGCGACGGTTGTTTTATCCGACGTTAATGTCACCACCGTGGCGGTTTTGCTGTCGCCGATAAAACTCACTTTGGCGGCGTGCATCACGCCTCCCGTTACCGGCAGCGTTGCGGTAACCACCGCATCCCCGGCCTGAGTTGTCGAGCCCAGAATGCTCGCATTCCCCATCGCATCGGTGACGCTGCTGGTCCCGCTGAGCGCCAGAGAGGCGCTGTCGCAGCTCCAGTTGACCGTGACGCCCGACAGATTATTCCCGTTACCGTCCTTCACGTTGGTCACCCAGGTCACTTTCTCCTGGCCGTCCGCAACGGCCTTCGTTTTATCCGCTTTCAGGGTCTTAAGCGTGGCGCTGCGCGGATCGGCAATGTAATCGACCGTCACCGTTTGCTTGCTGTTGTTGATCCCCACGCCGACGACCGTGGGCTTCGCGGTCGTCGCCATAAACGACGTCTCAGCGATGCCATTAAAATCGGTCACGCTGGACTCGCCCAACTGGAAAACGACGCTGTCATTGTCCGTACGCCAGTACACCACCGCGTTACGGACCGGGTTGTCGTTCTCATCCGTGACCAACGCCTGCAGCGAGACGGTATCGACCCCCGCTACCAGCCCTGTCGTCTGGCTCGCCACCAGCGACGCCACTTTTTCCGTGGCGGTATCAGATATGTAAACCATTATCGGCGAGGTTTTTTGCGTGCTGTTAAAGGTGGCAACAGCTCTCAGCGGCCCACGGTCTGTCGAGGTTATCGTGACGCTCGACTGGCCATTGGCATCCGTCGGCTGATTGTCCGCTGATAAGCTGTAATCCATCGATGAAATCACCGCATGCCAGCTGACCATCGCCTGTTTCACCACGTTGCCGTACTGATCTTTCACCACGGTCGACAGTGTAATGGGATCGCTGCCGTTAGCCGTGGCGGTGTTTTTATCGACATCAATCGCCCCCGGCGTCGCGCTCTGCAGATCGGGCACGATGTCTAAGGTCAGCGTTTTTGGGTTCTTATTGATCGCCCTCGCGGTAATCTGCGTCGGCATGGCCAGCGTACTGCCATAGGTCACCGAAGCGATCCCATTACTGTCCGTCATGCTGTTCTCAGCACTGAATTCCCCGCTGGCATTATCGCCGCTCCAGGCCACTTTCATGCCCTCGATCGGCAGACCATTATCGTCTTTCACCACCGCAGAAAGCGTTACGGTATCCCTCCCCGCGGTGATGTCCGCCGTTTTATCGGCAGTCAGCTTACGCACAGCGGCCGTGGCAACATCTGCGGTAAAAGTGACGGGCTGTGAGGTCTCTTCATCGCCGTTCACGACGCCTTTAACGAGATAGCTACCCAGCTGGTTAGCGCTCAGTTCGACGGAGACCTGCCCTTGAGCGTTGCTGGTTCCTGTGCTTTGCGAGAGCAAACCGGTGGACGGCGTGACCGTCCACGCCACCGGGATGTTGTTCAGGGGATTGCCCGTTCTGTCCGTCACCTGGCCGCTGATGATGACTTTATCGACGCCATTCGCCACCGCCGTTGACTTGCTGGTTTTCAGACCACCCAACTGCGCCGTCGAGACATCCCCAATCAACGTCACCACTGGTGCATTCCAGGCCGTGCCGCCCCCGGCTTTGGCGCTGACATTCACATCCCCGGTTGTCTTCGAGGTCATGGTGACGATCGCCACGCCGGTGGCATCCGTCCGGGACGTCGCCCCGGACAATTTCGCCGTCGCAGGCGTCGCCGCCCAGTTCACCAGCTGATCGTTGAGCGGATTCCCCTCGGCATCTTTCACCGTTGCGCTGTACGTCACCGCATCGGTCCCGTTTGCCAGCGCCTGGGTTTTATCGACCGTCACCGCCGTCACTTTGGCCGTTGCCGTATCGGCGATAAAGGTCATTTCCGCCGAGTTCACCGCTGCACCCGTCGTTGAACTGGCCGACACGACCACCGTGCCGGGATGTTCAGAGGTCACAGTGATGACGCTCTCGCCCTGCGCGTTCGCCATGGTCTGCGCGTCACTCAGCGTGGCCTGCCCCTGAACCACCGTCCATTTCAGCGGCGCTGTCGCCACCGGATGATCGCTGGCATCGACCACTTTTGCCGTCAGCGTCACCCGATCGTTACCATTCGCCGTGGCCTGGGTTTTGTCGGCCTGCACGGATTTGGCGGTGGCCGTGGCGCTGTCAGAGGTAAAACTCAGCGTGGCCGAGGTCTGCGTTTGCTCGCCCATTTTCGCAGAAACCTCCAGCGCTTCGACGGTAGATGAGGTCAGGCTGATACTGGCTTCGCCCTTGTCGTCCGTCATCGCCATTGCAGCGGAGAGATGCGCCGTGGCGCTGGCCGTCTGCCAGGTCACTTTTGCCCCCTGAACCGGGTTTTTATTGGCATCGACGACTTTCACATTCAGGCCGATCCCATCCTGGCCGTTAGCCAGTCCGGAGGTTTTGCTGGCGGAGATCGCGCCCATCACCGCGCTGTCGGCATCGGCGGTGAAGGTTAACGTCTTGGATGACACCGCTGCGCTGCTGCCCGTCGCGGCAGAAATCACCGCGTCACCGGCCTGCGCCGCCGTCAGCAAGATCGTCGCCACGCCGTTGTCATCCGTGGTGCTCTGATTATCCGACAAGTGAACGGCGTTTGTTGACGAGGCAATCGCCCATTTAACCGGCTGGTTAGCCAGAGGATGTTCGCTCGCATCGACCACGTGGGCGCTGAGGGTGATCGTCTCCTGGCCATTCGCCTTCGCGTGCAGCTTGTCCGCGTCCACCTCGGCCACTTTTGCCGTTTGCAGGTCCGTCGTGAATTGCAGGGCGATGCTCTTCACCGTCTCGCCGTTTTCCAGCCCGGCGGTGACCGTCGCTCCCAGCACCGCTTTGCTGGTCAAGGTCACCGTCGAATGGCCCTGCGCGTCACTCACGCTTTGCTCTGCCGATAAAACCGCGTCGGGGTTATCCACCTGCCACGTCACCGGCACGCCCGCCGCGGGCTGGTTAGTGCGCGTGTTGGTCACCTGCGCCGTCAGGGTGATCGCATCCTGGCCGTTCGCCAGCGCGGCCGGTTTGGTCGCATCCATCTGGACGAAGTGATACTGCGTATTGGCCGCCAGCAGCGTGATGGTCGCCTTGCTGAGCAGCGTGCTGTTATAGCGAGACTGAATGATGACCGTGCCCGGCGTCATGCCGCTGGTGTAGGTGCTGACGTAGACGCCAGGGCTTTGTTCGACGAATGGCGTGATTTTTTCGCTCGTGGATGGCGCGGCGCTCAGGCGTTTAACGCTCATCTTTTTTGCACTGACGGGATGGATGAGCTGGGCACTAAGCTGCTCGGCCACGCCGCCGATCGGTTTTCCGGTTCCGGACATGACCGTCAATGTCACCAGCGTGGAGCTGATACCGTCGGCTATGAGACTATCGCTGGAGACAGTGGTCTGCGTGGTCGCCGTCACCGGGTTATAGCCTTTCACTTCCACGCTAATCCAGGCTTTATCTGAGGCGTTACCTTTGCTGTCATAGGCCGTCGCGGACATAACATAAATATTCTTTTCCGCACCCTCTGGCTGATATTCCGGAAGAACAATCGACCATGCGCCGTTGTTTTCACTTATTTTTCCGCCATGGCTCATCAGCTCAGAATCCTGCCAGACAATATGACTTAAGGGATATTTCGTGGCTATTTTCACGGCGACAGGTAATGTCTGAGATTCAACCCCTTCAATATGCTGAGGAAGTGAAAGTGAGATTAATTCTTTTTTCCGATACTCCAGCACAATATTATTATTGCGGCTGACCAGATCTAAACGACTGCCGCGTAATGTCCGACGCGCCTGAACATTATCCGCATCCAGCTGATCGGCAAACGGCACGCCCGCCATCCAGTTAATATTCATTTCGACCTGGCTTTCGTGCTGATCGCCCTTCCCGGCTTTATGATTCACGCCCAACGTTACCAGCGGAACCGGGGTGTAATTCAATCCTGCGGTCACAGCATAGGGATTGCGCTGGCGCTGGTCTTTATCGCTGCCCATCAACGCCACGTCTTTGCCGTAATACTGCTCCCACATCAGCTGCATGCCCAGCTGCGGGTAAGCGGGCAGATACCCTTCCGCCCGCAGGTCATAGCCGTTCGCCACGCGCTCTTCGTAGTCCTCGTGCGCGGTGGAGTCTTTCCAGCCGGAGAGGCGCGCATAGCCGTTGGCGCTGAGTTTGAGGTAGTCCCAGCCCAGCTCGCCGCCTACGCCTAAACGCTGGTGCGAGTTGTCGGAAATCTGTTGATCGTAGAAGGTGTTCACCCCCCACATCCAGCTGTCGGAGAAATGGCGATAGCCGACGCCCAGATTGATCACATTGCGGTCGTCTGCGCGGCGAATGCCCGACTGGGTGAAAATCAGGTGCTGATCTTTATCATAGAGTGGCAGCAGAAGATCGAAGTCAGCGCTGGCGAGCGAAAACTGCCTGTCGACGCCCACGTTGACGCGCGCCGTCCCATACTGCTGGAGCCATTGCTGAACTTCAGAGGTGGCTTTTCCGCTGGTGCTGTTGACCAGACTATTAATGACGGCATCCATGCGGTCATTCTGACTTAATAGCGTTCCCGCGGATGAAACATCCGCCGCCAGCGTTTTTTCATCCGCCTGAGCCGGGAAAGAAAATAAAAAAGAATGAAAGACTAATAAATAACAATAGAGAATAATATTCAGAGAAGCTGTTATTTTTCCAGTACCGCGCATAAATACACCTGAAACATCCGGAAATAAGAATTTTCGCAATAATGTCTCAAAAGCGCACGCATTACCAATACAGAACCTGAGGTCTATCCGAAGAATAAATAATACGCCCGTAAATAAAGATAATTTAAAAATAGGCGTTGGGAAAAGTTGAGCGTTGGGGAGAGTAGTTTCAGCGTTGCTCAAAAACGCGCAGATAAAAAAAAGCCTGACCCACAGGCCAGGCTTTCGAACTCAGTGACGACTTACTTTTTAGCGGCGAAACGTGCCGCTGCTTCGTCCCAGTTCACCACGTCCCAGAACGCTTTGATGTAGTCCGGGCGACGGTTCTGGAATTTCAGGTAGTAAGCGTGTTCCCACACATCCAGGCCCACGATTGGGAAACCAGACGCGCCAGAAATCGCTTCACCCATCAGCGGGGAGTCCTGGTTCGCGGTAGAAACCACAGCCAGTTTATCACCTTTCAGTACCAGCCATGCCCAGCCAGAACCGAAACGGGTCGCTGCTGCTTTTTCAAACTCAGCTTTGAAGTTGTCCACGGAACCGAAATCGCGCTCGATAGCGGCTTTCAGATCGCCCTGCAGGGTGGTGCCGGTTTTCAGGCCTTTCCAGAACAGGCTGTGGTTTGCGTGACCGCCAGCGTTGTTACGCAGAACGGTTTTCTTGTCTGCTGGCAGTTGATCCAGTTTGGTGATCAGCTCTTCAGCAGACAGGTTGGCGAATTCTGGCAGGCTTTCCAGCGCCGCATTCGCGTTGTTCACGTAAGTCTGGTGGTGTTTAGTGTGATGGATTTCCATCGTCTGCTTGTCAAAATGCGGTTCCAGTGCGTCATAGGCATACGGCAGGGATGGCAGTGTATAACTCATAATCCTCTCCATTATTGTCGGGCGGCACAGCTGTTAATGCCGCGTAAGCAGTTGGTTCATTATAGTTAATTAAATGATATTGAAAATGATTATCAATGCCGTACTTTTTATAAGGTTATCCATTTTTGTGCCAATGCCGATTTTGTGAGTCTGCTCACGTGGTTAACGCGCTGATTGCCATGGACAAGAAAAGTGCGGCAACCTTCTGAAGGTTCGCTCGCCGCTTAATTTTTACACTCATCGGGTCGGAGGGAAGCCACCGGCCTATAAAAACGATGAGGACGTAAAAATGAATCATGCGATTACGATGGGTATTTTCTGGCATTTGATAGGCGCAGCCAGTGCAGCCTGTTTCTATGCCCCGTTTAAAAAGGTCAAACATTGGTCATGGGAAACCATGTGGTCCGTGGGCGGTACAGTTTCCTGGCTGATCCTGCCATGGACCATCAGCGCCATGCTGTTGCCCGATTTCTGGGGGTACTTCTCCTCCTTTAGCGCCTCCACGCTGCTGCCGGTCTTTCTGTTCGGCGCGATGTGGGGCATCGGCAATATCAACTACGGTCTGACCATGCGCTATCTCGGGATGTCGATGGGCATCGGGATCGCCATTGGTATCACCCTGATTGTCGGCACGCTGATGACGCCAATCCTGAACGGTAATTTCGACGTGCTGATCAACACCAAAGGCGGCCAGATGACGCTGCTGGGCGTGCTGGTAGCGGTGATCGGCGTGGGGATAGTCACCCGCGCAGGCCAGCTGAAAGAGCGTAAAATGGGCATCCGCGCTGAAGAGTTCAACCTGAAGAAAGGGCTGATTCTGGCGGTGATGTGCGGCATTTTCTCCGCCGGGATGTCTTTCGCCATGAACGCCGCCAAACCGATGCACGAAGCCGCAGCAGCGCTGGGCGTGGACCCGCTCTACGTCGCGTTGCCAAGCTACGTGGTGATTATGGGCGGCGGTGCGCTGGTGAACCTCGGCTTCTGCTTCATTCGTCTGGCAAAAGTGAAGAACCTGTCGGTAAAAGCCGACTTCTCACTGGCAAAACACCTGATCATCACCAACGTGCTGCTGTCGGCACTGGGTGGCCTGATGTGGTATCTGCAGTTCTTCTTCTACGCCTGGGGCCACGCCAGCATTCCACCGCAGTATGACTACATGAGCTGGATGCTGCACATGAGCTTCTACGTACTGTGCGGCGGGATAGTGGGGCTGGTGCTGAAGGAGTGGAACAACGCCGGACGGCGTCCGGTGAGCGTGCTGAGCCTGGGCTGCGTGGTGATTATTATTGCCGCCAACATTGTTGGCCTCGGCATGGCGAACTGATCACGCCGCTTTTCGACTGTGATGACGCCACTGAACCGGCGTCATCCCCACCTCGCGGTTAAATACCACGGAAAAGTAGTTACTGTCCTCAAAGCCACAGCGCGTCGAGACTTCACTCACCATCAGTTCCGTATGTTGCAGCAGATACTGCGCGTGGCAGATGCGCAGCTGGCGCAGATAGTGGTTCACCGTCATCCCTGTCTGGGTGCGGAACTGCTGGCGCAAGGTGCGCTCGCTGCACTGCTCCTGCTCGCAAAATTTCTCCAGCACAAAACTGCGATTCAGGCTGCCCGCAAGCGTGGTAATCAGCTTATCAAGCAGCGCTTCCTGCGCCGTGGCAGAAGGATTATCCGTTGCGTAGCGATAGCGTTTGAGGGTCATCACCAGCTGGGCAAACAGCAGCTCGGCCATCTCGTTCGCCCCCGGCTCGGCCTTCAGGCTCTCCTGTTCAAGCTGGGTGATGACGTGGCGTACCTGGGTCATGCCGTTGCTGCTCAATCGCCAGTGCGGCGCGGTGTGCGCCTCGTTAAACCCGGGAATATGCCCCGCCCAGTCGACGTTGAGCTTTAGCCTGTCCGGGCAGTAAATCACGTTCTGCAAAACCAGGTCGTTGACCGAGGCGTAGGAGTGTTTATCTTCCGCGCGGATATAAAACAGATCGCCGCGGGTGATGCGGTAGGGGCGGTCATTGAGGACGTGCAAACCGTTGCCGCGCCACACCAGCACCAGCTCGCAAAACTCGTGCGTGTGCTCGGCAAAGACGTTTTGCGGATAGCGATCGGCCACCGCGACAGCCTGCCCGGCACTGGCAAAAAAATCGGATTTGCGAAGGATTAACGGAGCGCCCACAACTCACCTCAACGGCTAATAACCTGACATTATTAGCTGTTTTACGGCAAAAAAACGGTGATTCTCCTCGCGTTACTGAAGTGACGCATCCCGGCCCTGACGAATTTCGCGCGGCGACCAGCTGAATTCACGACGGAACAGCGTCGAAAAGTGGTTACTGTCGCCAAATCCGCAGCGATAAGCGATATCCGTCACGCTATCATCCGTATGACGCAGCAGGTGCCGCGCTTTGATCAGGCGCAGCCGGTTGAGATAGCGCTGCGGCGTCAGGCCCGTGTGCTGCTTGAGCTGGCGATGCAACGTACGCAGGGAAAGGGAAAAATTATCGGCAACTGTTTCCCAGCACACCTCTTCCGCGAAGTGTTCTTCCAGCCAGGCCATCATCAGATTTAGGCGCGCATCATTGTTTTCGGCTCCTTCCACCAGGCTGCTGCGACGCAGCAGAACCAGCAGTTGCATGAACAACAGTTCACGGCTGGCGCGCGTATGCGTTTCCGCATTTTCCTCTACCGTTTCCATCTGCCCCACCAGCTGACGCACCTGCTGCAGGGTGGACTGATTCACCCGCCAGTGCGACGGATAGTGCCCATCCTGCTCCTGCGGCAAAAGCTGATTCAGCCCGGAGAGAAACTGGAACGCATCTGGTGAACGGTAGAGCACGTTGGTCAGGCACAGGTTATCCGTATGTTCATACAAGTGCCGATCGTGGTCGCGCACAAAGCACACGGTTCCACCGCTGATGGTGTAGGGCTGGCCGTTAAACACGTGAATGCCCGTACCGTGCTCAACAATCACAATCTCATGAAAATCATGATGATGTTCAGGAAAAGCCGCCTGAGGAAGCCGTGGTTCGATCGCCACTGGCGAACTTCCGTGAGGGAAAAAATCCACGCTGTGCAGTACGGTCATATCGGCCACCACCAATGAGAAATGTTCTCAAAATAGTAATTAAGGGCCGGGTTTCTCACCTTCAATTTTCGACACCAAAGCGTGCAAAGCCTGTCAGTTTTTCAAGAAACAGCGGGAAAGATCCGGAAATGCGGCAACGGTCACATGGGCTGAAATCCCCGCCATAACAGGAAACTGTGAACTCCCTCACGTTCATCTTTGCTTTCTTGCCAGCGCGGGATTTTGCCTGTCAGTAGCGAGAAGGTGCGTTTTTCTTCCCTTTCTTAGACTGTTTCGCAATGACTCCAAGAAGGACCGAATTATGACCTCTCGCCATTGTGTGGCTGTCGATTTAGGTGCATCCAGCGGGCGCGTGATGCTTGCCAGCTATACGCCTGCACAGCGCGCACTTTCGCTTCGTGAAATCCATCGCTTCGGTAACAGCCTGCAAAAGCAGGACGGCGTCGAGACCTGGGACATTGACAGCCTGGAGGCGGAAATCCGCACCGGCCTGAACAAAGTTTGCGACGACGGCATTCTGATCGACAGCATCGGGATTGATACCTGGGGCGTCGATTTTGTGCTGCTTGACCGCCACGGCGAGCGCATCGGCCTGCCCGTCTCCTATCGCGACAGCCGGACCGATGGCGTGATGGCTCGCGCCATTGATCAGCTCGGTAAAGCCGATATCTACGGGCGCAGCGGCATCCAGTTCTTACCCTTTAACACCCTCTACCAGCTGCGCGCTCTGGTGGAACAACAGCCCGAACTGGTGGCGAACGTCGCACACGCGCTGCTGATCCCGGATTACTTCAGCTATCGCCTGACGGGCATGATGAACTGGGAATACACCAACGCCACCACCACCCAGCTGGTGAATATCAACTCCGATAACTGGGATGAAAACCTGCTCAACTGGACGGGCGCCTCCGCCAGCTGGTTTGGCACGCCGACCCATCCCGGCAATGTGATCGGTCACTGGATTTGCCCGCAGAAGAATGAAATCCCGGTCGTCGCCGTCGCCAGTCACGATACCGCCAGCGCGGTGATTGCCTCTCCCTTGGCAGACCACGACGCGGCCTATCTTTCATCCGGCACCTGGTCGCTGATGGGCTTTGAGAGCAAAACGCCGTACACCTGCGAAAAGTCGCTGGCGGCAAACATCACCAACGAAGGCGGCGCGGAAGGCCGCTACCGGGTGCTAAAAAATATCATGGGGCTGTGGCTGCTCCAGCGCGTGCTGAAAGAGCAGAACGTTACCGACCTGGCGCGCCTTATCGCCGAGACAGAAAAACTGCCGGCCTGCCGCTTCGTGATCAATCCGAACGACGACCGCTTTATCAATCCGCACAACATGGGCGATGAAATCCAGGCCGCCTGCCGTGAGAGCGCACAGCCCGTGCCGCACAGCCCGGCGGAACTGGCGCGCTGCATTTTTGACAGCCTCGCCCTGCTCTACGCCGACGTGCTGAACGAACTGGCGGCTCTGCGCGGCAAACCGTTCAGCCAGCTGCACATTGTCGGCGGCGGTTGCCAGAACCAGCTGCTGAACCAGCTTTGCGCCGACGCCTGCGGCATCACCGTGGTCGCCGGCCCTGTTGAGGCCTCGACGCTCGGCAATATCGGCATCCAGCTGATGACCCTGGACGAGCTTTCCAACGTTGACGATTTCCGAACGCTGGTGACGAACAACTACCCGCTCACCACGTTTACCCCTAATCCCTGCCATGAAATTGCCCGCTATCAGGCGCAGTTTCAGCAAAAACGACTGACAAAGGAGCTTTGCGCATGACCACTCAACTTGAACAAGCCTGGGAACTGGCTAAACAGCGTTTCGCCGCCGTGGGCGTGGATGTCGAAGAGGCGCTGCGTCAGCTCGACCGTCTGCCGGTCTCCATGCACTGCTGGCAAGGCGACGACGTCGCGGGTTTTGAAAATACCGGCGGCGCGCTGACGGGCGGCATCCAGGCGACGGGCAACTATCCGGGCAAAGCGCGCAATGCCACCGAACTGCGTGCCGATCTGGAGCTGGCGCTCAGTTTAATTCCGGGACCAAAACGCCTGAACCTGCACGCGATTTATCTCGAATCCAGCGAGCCGGTCGCGCGTAACGAAATCAAACCGGAACACTTTAAGAACTGGGTGGAGTGGGCAAAAGCCAACAAACTGGGTCTGGATTTTAACCCGTCCTGCTTCTCGCATCCGCTGAGCGCCGACGGTTTTACCCTCTCCCATTCCGACGACGAGATTCGCCAGTTCTGGATCGACCACGTCAAAGCCAGCCGCCGCGTTTCAGCGTATTTCGGTGAACAGCTCGGCACGCCGTCGGTGATGAACATCTGGATCCCGGACGGCATGAAAGATATCACCGTTGACCGCCTGGCTCCGCGCCAGCGCCTGCTGGACGCTCTCGACGAGGTGATCAGCGAAAAACTGAATCCGGCGCATCACATTGATGCGGTGGAGAGCAAGCTGTTCGGCATCGGCGCCGAGAGCTACACCGTGGGCTCCAACGAGTTCTACATGGGCTACGCCACCAGCCGCCAGACGGCGCTGTGCCTGGATGCGGGCCACTTCCATCCGACTGAGGTGATCTCCGACAAAATCTCCGCCGCCATTCTGTACATCCCGCGCCTGCTGCTGCACGTGAGCCGCCCTGTACGCTGGGACAGCGACCACGTGGTCCTGCTGGATGACGAGACTCAGGCCATCGCCAGCGAAATTATTCGCCACGATCTGTTCGACCGCGTGCATATCGGTCTCGACTTCTTCGACGCCTCGATCAACCGCATTGCGGCATGGGTGATCGGTACCCGCAACATGAAGAAAGCCCTGCTGCGTGCGCTGCTGGAGCCGACGGCGGCCCTGCGCGCGCTGGAAGAGCAAGGCGACTACACGGCGCGTCTGGCACTGCTGGAAGAGCAGAAATCCCTGCCGTGGCAGGCCGTGTGGGAAATGTACTGTCAGCGCAACGATGCGCCAGCGGGCAGCCAGTGGCTGGACAACGTGCGGGCGTATGAGAAAGAGGTGTTAGCGACTCGCAGCTAAAACAGCGCCCGGCGGCGCTTCACCTGCCGGGCTTACGAACACTTGTCAGCGGGGATCGCGACGCGTCGCCCGACATTTTCAAAGGAATCACAAGACTATGCACACCATCACCAACGCCTGGTTCGTCCAGGGCATGATCAAAGCCACCACCGACGCCTGGCTAAAAGGCTGGGACGAGCGCAACGGCGGCAACCTGACCTTGCGCCTGGACGACGCCGACATTGCGCCGTTCGAAGCGGATTTCCACCCGAAACCGCGCTATATCGCCCTGAGCCAGCCGATGCCGCTGCTCGCCAATACGCCGTTTATCGTCACCGGTTCCGGCAAGTTCTTCCGCAATGTGCAGCTCGATCCGGCAGCGAATTTAGGCGTGGTAAAAGTGGACAGCGACGGCGCGGGCTACCACATTCTTTGGGGGCTGACGAACGAAGCGGTGCCGACCTCTGAACTCCCGGCGCACTTCCTCTCCCACTGCGAGCGCATCAAAGCGACGGACGGCAAAGACCGCGTGATCATGCACTGCCACGCGACCAACCTGATCGCCCTGACCTACGTGCTGGAAAACACCACGGATTTCATCACCCGCAAACTGTGGGAAGGGAGCACCGAATGTCTGGTGGTCTTCCCGGACGGCGTGGGTATTCTGCCGTGGATGGTGCCAGGCACCGATGAAATCGGCGAAGCCACCGCGCAAGAGATGCAAAAACATTCCCTGGTACTGTGGCCATTCCACGGTGTCTTCGGCAGTGGCCCGACGCTTGATGAAGCCTTTGGCCTGATCGACACCGCTGAGAAGTCGGCTGAAGTGCTGGTTAAGGTCTATTCCATGGGCGGAATGAAACAGACCATCACTCAGGAAGAGCTGATTGCGCTGGGTAAACGCTTTGGCGTCACCCCGCTGAAATCGGCGCTAGAGCTTTACAAATAAAAACATCGCGCCCCGCTCACTGAGACGGGGCGAAAAAAACACCTGCAAACCCTACACAACACTCAATTCAGTGGAGTAAAAGCAATGAAAATAAAGACAAGCTTAATCCTCACCGTTGCCGCTCTGGCGTTGTCCGGTTCCGCTTTAGCAGAAGTAAAAATCGCCCTGGTGGCGAAATCTCTCGGAAATGGATTCTTCGAGGCAGCGAACGTGGGCGCGCAGGAGGCCGCCAAAGAATTGGGTGATGTGAAAGTCATTTATACCGGCCCGACCACCACCACCGCCGAAGCGCAGATCGAAGTGCTGAACGGTTTGATCGCGCAGGGGGTGGATGCGATCGCCATCTCCGCCAACGATCCCGATGCGCTGGTGCCGGTGCTGAAAAAGGCGATGCAGCGTGGGATCAAAGTGGTCTCATGGGATTCCGGCGTGGCAAAAGCCGGGCGTCAGATCCACCTGAATCCCTCTAATAACGCGTTGATCGGTGAAACCAACGTTAAGCTGGCCGCCGATGCGCTGAAAGCCCTGAACGTCGAAAAAGGCGACGTGGCGGTGTTAAGCGCCACCCCGACCTCCACGAACCAGAACACCTGGATTGCCGAGATGAAAAAGGTGCTGCCGCAGTATCCGTCCGTCAATCTGGTGACCGTAGCCTATGGCGACGATCTGTCGGATAAGAGCTACCGCGAAGCGGTTGGCCTGCTGAAAACCTATCCCGATCTGAAAGTGATCGTCTCCCCGTCGTCGGTCGGGATCGTGGCTGCCGCGCAGGCGGTGAAAGACCAGGGCAAAATCGGCAAAGTGTATGTGACGGGGTTAGGCCTGCCGTCTGAAATGGCCGGCGCGGTGAAATCCGGGGCGAGCAAAAGCTTCGCGATCTGGAACCCGATCGATCTGGGTTACGCCGCCACCTATTTAGCCGACGACCTGGTGAAAGGCACCGCCACCAAAGATGAAGCCAGCATGGGCAAACTGGGCAAAGTGAAGCTCGATGCCGACGGTAGCGGCGCGATGGCTGAGCCGTTCGTCTACGATGCGAGCAATATCGATAAGTTCTCAAAAATCTTCTGATGCGTTTTGTTGGCCGGAGAAGCGTCGCGCCATCCGGCCCACAAGATCCCCTTTGATGGAGAACTCTCATGAACGCATCCACACCGCTGCTGGAGCTTAAGGGCATCACCAAGGTTTTCCCTGGTGTGCGCGCCCTTGAGAACGTACAGCTTGAGCTTTGGCCCGGCAAAGTCACCGCCCTTATCGGTGAAAACGGCGCGGGCAAATCGACGCTGGTCAAAGTGATGACCGGGATTTATCAGCCCGAAGAGGGCGAAATCCTCTATAAAGCCATCCCCATACATCTCCCGACGCCGGAATCGGCACACAAAGTCGGGATTACCGCTATTCATCAGGAAACCGTGCTTTTTGATGAGCTGTCGGTGACCGAAAATATTTTTGTCGGCCAGTATCTGCATAAAGGCTTTTTCAGGAAGCTCGACTGGCCGGAGATGCACCGCCGGGCGCAGGAGATCCTCACCCGACTGGAGGTGCAAATTGACCCGCGCGCGACGCTTAAAACGCTGAGTATCGCCCAGCGACATATGGTGGCCATTGCCCGCGCCCTGTCGTTTGAGGCGCAGGTGGTGATCCTCGACGAACCCACCGCCGCCCTGTCGCAGCACGAAATCCTAGAGTTTTATCAGATCGTTGAGCGCCTGAAGCAGGAAGGCAAAGCGATCCTGTTTATCTCGCACAAGTTTGACGAAATTTTTGAGCTGGCGGATCACTACACCATTTTGCGCGACGGCGTGTTCGTCGGCGCAGGGGCGATCAACGACATCACCGAAGAGCGGATGGTGGCGATGATGGTAGGCCGCGCTATCACCCAGACCTTCCCGAAAGTGGCGTGCGAAAAAGGGGCGACGGTGCTGGAGGTCAAAGACCTCTGCCATCCGACCGAATTCGCGCATATCTCATTCTCCCTGCGCAAAGGCGAAATCCTTGGCTTTTACGGGCTGGTCGGCGCCGGGCGTACCGAGCTGATGCAGGCGCTCTCCGGTGTCACCCGTCCCTCCTCCGGCGAGATCGTGCTGAACGGTCAGGCGCAGAATTTCCGCCAACCGGCCGATGCCATCCGCGCGGGGATTGTCTGCGTGCCGGAAGAGCGGCAGAAGCAGGGAGCGATTATCGAACTGTCGATTGCGCAGAACATCAGCCTGCCGCAGCTCAGCAGGCTCAATCCCGGCGGGGTGTTAAATCAGGACCGCGAATGGGCGCTGGCCGATGAATACGCCAGACGGCTGCAGGTGAAGGCGTTTAGCTGGAAACAGCCGGTCGAAACCCTCTCCGGCGGCAATCAGCAAAAAGTGGTGATCGGCAAATGGCTGGCGACGCATCCTGAGGTGATCATCCTCGATGAGCCGACAAAAGGTATCGATATTGGCTCGAAAGCGGCCGTTCATCAGTTTATGTCCGAGCTGGTTGGACAGGGGCTGGCGGTGATTATGGTGTCGTCGGAACTGCCGGAAGTGATGGGCATGGCCGACCGTATCATTGTGATGCACGAAGGGCTGATGGTGGCGGAATACCCGGCGGGCGGGGCGACGGCGGAAACCATCGTCAGCGCAGCCAGCGGTGCAAAACAGGAGGCCGCGTAATGGTGAAGCAACTCCTGAAACACCGCGAAGCCCTGCTGGGAGCAGTGATTGTACTGATGATCATTGCCATCGGCAGCCGCGTGCCGTCGTTTATCGCACCGGGAAACCTGGTGGAGATGTTTAACGACACCTCGATTCTCATCATTCTCGCCCTCGGCCAGATGATGGTTCTGCTGACCAAAGGCATCGACCTGTCGATGGCGGCGAATCTGGCGCTGACGGGGATGATTGTCGCCCTGATCAACTTCCATTATCCCGCCGTGCCCGTCTGGGCGCTGCTGATTCTGGCAACGGCGCTCGGTCTGCTGATGGGCGTCATCAACGGTCTGCTGGTGTGGAAACTGGGTATTCCGGCGATTGTGGTGACGCTCGGCACCATGAGCATCTATCGCGGGATGATCTTCCTGCTCACCGGCGGTGGCTGGGTGAACTCCAACCAGATGGGCGCGGATTTCCTCGCCCTGCCGCGCGCGTCACTGCTCGGTCTGCCCGTTTTGAGCTGGTGCGCGATTGCGGCCCTGCTGCTGGTCGGCTATTTCCTGCGCTACAGCCGCACCGGGCGCGCCCTTTACACCGCAGGCGGCAACGCCACGGCGGCGTATTACACGGGGATCAACGCAGGCAAAATGCAGTTCGTCAGTTTCTGCCTGTCAGGCGCGCTGGCCGGATTCTGCGGCTATCTGTGGATCTCACGTTTCGCTGTCGCCTACGTCGATGTCGCCAACGGTTTTGAGCTGCAGGTGGTCGCCGCGTGCGTGATCGGCGGTATCAGCACCATGGGCGGCACGGGCCGGGTGTTGGGCTGTCTGTTTGGCGCGCTGTTCCTTGGCGTGATCAATAACGCGCTGCCGGTGATTGGCGTCTCCCCGTTCTGGCAGATGGCGATTTCCGGGACGGTGATCGTGATTGCGGTGCTGCTCAATGAACGCGGCAACAAACGCAAAGGACGGCTGATCCTGCGCGATGCGGCGCTGGCGCGTCAGAAACAGGCGGTGAACTCATGAGCAAAATGATGACTACGGAAGAGATCAAAAATCGTCCGGCCGCGACGGGGGTTTTCCAGCGTCTGCTGTGCTGGGAGGGCTTCCTGCTGGCGGTAACGCTGGCGGTGTTTATCGTCAATGCCCTCGCCTCGCCCTATTTTCTCGATATCTGGAATCTTTCTGACGCGACGTTCAACTTCACCGAAAAAGCGATCATCGTGCTGCCGATGGCGATGCTGATCATCGCCCGTGAAATCGACCTGTCGGTGGCATCGACCATCGCGCTCAGCTCTACAGCGATGGGCTTTTGCGCAGCGGCGGGTGTAGATACGCCGCTGCTGGTCTGTGTGGGATTAGGCGTCGGGTTGCTGTGCGGACTGTTCAACGGCTTTCTGGTCACGCGCTTTAACCTATCGTCCATCGTGATCACCATCGGCACCATGAGTTTGTATCGCGGCATTACCTACATTTTGCTCGGCGATCAGGCGCTAAACACCTGGCCCGAGAGCTTCGCCTGGTTCGGGCAGGGCTATGTGTGGGGCGCGCTGTCGTTTGAATTCGCGCTGTTTATCCTGCTGGCGGCGGTGTTTGCCTTCGTGCTGCATCGCACCAATTTTGGCCGCCGGACGTACGCCATCGGCAATAACCCGACCGGGGCGTGGTTTTCAGGCATCAACGTGAAGCGCCACAACTTGATGCTGTTTGCGCTGGTCGGGCTGATGGCGGGGCTGGCCTCGGTGCTGCTCACCTCGCGCCTCGGCAGTACGCGCCCGACGATTGCGATGGGCTGGGAACTGGCGGTGGTGACGATGGCGGTGCTCGGCGGCGTCAATATTCTCGGCGGCTCCGGCAGCATGGTGGGCGTGATTATCGCCGCCTTCCTGATGGGCCTGGTGACTTTTGGCCTGAGCCTGCTCAACGTGCCCGGCATTGTGATGTCGGTGATTATCGGCGCGATGCTGATAGTGGTGATTTCGCTGCCAATTATCACCCGCCGGATTATGCAGCGAAGACGGATCTAATGCCGGGTGGCGCTTCGCTTATCTGGCCTGCCTGACCTCAGGCCCCGCAAGCGTCGCGCCGCCGGGCATAAAAATCACAGTAATTAAGGAGAATTATCATGAGTTTTATGTTGGCACTTCCCAAAATCAGCCTGCACGGCGCGGGCGCGATCGGCGATATGGTCAATCTGGTGGCGAGCAAACAGTGGGGCAAAGCGCTTATCGTCACTGACGGACAGCTGGTGAAAATGGGGCTGCTCGACAGCCTGTTTACCGCCCTGGACGCCCACCAGATGTCGTATCACCTCTTTGATGAAGTGTTCCCGAATCCGACGGAAGCGCTGGTACAGAAAGGGTTTGCGGCCTATCAGAGCGCCCGCTGCGATTACGTTATCGCCTTCGGCGGTGGCAGCCCAATTGATACGGCGAAAGCGATTAAAATCCTCACCGCTAATCCTGGCCCGTCGACCGCCTATTCCGGTGTCGGCAAAGTCAAAAACACCGGTGTACCGCTGGTAGCTATTAACACTACAGCAGGCACCGCGGCGGAGATGACCAGCAATGCGGTGATCATCGACAGCGAGCGTCAGGTAAAAGAGGTGATTATCGACCCCAATATTATCCCGGATATCGCCGTGGATGATGCCAGTGTGATGCTCGATATCCCCGCCTCCGTCACCGCCGCAACGGGGATGGACGCCCTGACGCACGCCATCGAAGCCTATGTTTCCGTCGGCGCTCACCCGCTCACCGATGCTAACGCCCTCGAAGCGATTCGCCTGATCAGCCTCTGGCTGCCGAAAGCCGTCGACGACGGGCACAACCTCGAAGCACGCGAACAGATGGCATTCGGCCAGTATCTGGCAGGCATGGCGTTTAACAGCGCCGGGTTAGGGCTGGTTCACGCACTGGCGCATCAGCCGGGGGCGACGCACAATCTGCCGCACGGCGTCTGCAACGCCATCCTGCTGCCGATCATCGAAAACTTTAACCGCCCGAACGCGGTGGCGCGTTTCGCCCGTGTGGCGCAGGCGATGGGCGTGGAGACGCGCGGGATGAGCGATGAAGCGGCCAGCATGGAGGCGATCAACGCCATTCGCGCCCTGAGTACGCGCGTCGGTATTCCTTCTGGCTTCAGCCAGCTTGGCGTGACCAAAGTGGATATCGAAGGCTGGCTGGATAAAGCCCTCGCCGATCCGTGTGCGCCTTGTAACCCACGCACTGCCAGCCGCGACGATGTGCGCGAGCTGTATCTGGAGGCCCTATGATCCGCAAAGCCTTTGTGATGCAGGTGAATCCTGACGCTCACGAGGAGTATCAGCGCCGCCACACCCCGATCTGGCCGGAGCTGGAATCGGTGCTGAAAGACCACGGTGCGCACCATTACGCCATTTATCTCGACAAGGAGCGCAACCTGCTGTTTGCCAGCGTTGAGATTGAATCGGAAGAGCGCTGGAACGCGGTAGCGAATACCGACGTGTGCCAGCGCTGGTGGAAACACATGCGCGATGTGATGCCCGCAAATCCGGACAACAGCCCGGTGAGTGCGGAGCTGAAAGAGGTGTTTTTCCTCGAGTAACCGTTCACGCTGCCGCACTCGCGGCAGCGTTTTCCTTTAAGCTATTTAGCTTGCCTCCAGCGTGCCGCGTCCTGCCGCGATTTGCTGCCTGCTGCTCAGCGTAAACGCCGAGATCACCGTCACCGCCAGCACAATGCATCCGAGCATCAGATAGGTGTCCTGGAAGCCGATCCGGTCATACATATTCCCCGCAAACGCCGACAGGAAAATGGCCGCCGACTGTTTGGCAAAGTTAAAGCCAATCAGATAGATGGTCGCTGACAGGCGGGTATCAAACACGCCAGTGATGTATTTAAACGCCCCCACCAGCAGGAAGGGCACTTCCAGCGCGTGAAGCATTTTCAGGGCGATGACTTCCGTCACGGTAGTGGCGAAGGACGAGCCGATAATGCGCGTGGCCATAATCAGCCCGGCAATCAGCAGGGTGTTTTTCGCGCCGATGCGGTTAATGATCCACGGTGAGCAGAACATAATGATCGCGTTACAAATTTCTCCGGCCGTGGTCGCAAAACCAAAGGCGCGCGTCCCCTGTTCCGGCGTCGCAAAGAACGATTTGAAGAAGGTGGCAAACTGCTGATCAAACACGTCATACACGCAGGCCACGCCAACCACATACAAAATAAACATCCACATTTTGCGCTGGCGGAACAGGGTGAAGACGGTTTTGGCGGTGATTTGCGGCTGATTGGCGCCCAGCGCGTTCATCACTTCGGCGGTCTGGTTTGGCTTCGGTTTGGCGACCACCAGCAGGAGCATCAGCAATAGCGCCGCGCCTGAGCCCATCCAGAAAACAAACGACGGATCGATACTGAACAGCACGCCGCCCGTGGAGGCGCACAGTCCCCAACCCAGGCAGCCGAACATCCGCGCTTTACCGTATTCGAAGAAGCTGTTGCGACTCACTCGCTCGATATAGGCCTCAATCGCCCCGGAGCCCGCCGAGAAGACAAAGCCGATATACAGCCCGCCGCTCAGCGCCCCGAGCCAGATATTTATTTTCAGCAGCGGCGCGAAGACGTAGAGGAAGAAGGGAGCGAACAAGAACAGCAAAATGGCGATGATCCATAACAGGTGCTTTTTCAGCCCCAGCTTGTCAGAGATCACCCCCAGCACCGGCTGGAACGCAATCGCTGAGAGCGAAATGCAGGAGAAAACAATCCCCGTATGGGTTTTATTCAGACCGATGATATCCGACAGCCAGATCGGCAGGAACGGAAAGCAGGTGGCCATAATGAAGAAGTAGAGAAAGAAGAACGCCCCGAAAATCCAGAAATTGGGGTTGTCTTTGTGGGTACAGGCAGTCGTGTTCATTATTTTTATCCTCAACTCAGGGCCGGTCGCCCGGCCCATCACCCTTACACGCGTTCAACGCCAATCAGAATGGCGGTTTCCGGGTCCAGAATCGGCAGTACCAGTCCCGCCTGCATCAGCCATTCTCCGCTCACCGTTTGTGGCGCTTCCATCCATGCCGGGAGTTTGCGCATGGTGTGGCCCCCTTCGCCAGTGAGGCGGATATTTGGATGATCGAGCAAGGTGATGCGGTACTGCGCGTTCGCTGCAAGCCCCGGCATGCGCAGCGGCATCATCAGGGTGTAATCCGGCATCGCCAGCTGGCTGACAATAAACAGCCCCTGCCGTTGGTCTTCGCTCACTATACCCTGCACCTGGGTCGTGGCGTCCGGCATATCCACACGCCACTGGGTGCCGTGGTGAATCACATCGCGCCATTGCTTATGCAGCGCGGCATAACGGCGGTAGCCTTCACGCTCGTGCTCATCGACGGTGAGCGGGTCCAGCTCAAGCCCCATGTGCCCAAACAGCGCGGTCAGCCCGCGAAACTCGATGCTGTGCTGGCGGAACGTGGCGTGGCATTTATGATGACCGATATGTGCGCCCATCACCTCCGGCGGGAAGAAGTAGCTCATTCCTCGCTGGATGGTGTTGCGCTCCAGCGCATCGTTGTTATCGGATGCCCAGAAGCGGTGGCAACGGGTCAGGACTTCGTAATCAATGCGTCCGCCGCCGGACGAGCAGGATTCAAATTCCACGTGCGGGAAGCGCTGGCCGAGTGTCTCAAGCAGGCGATAATACTGGCGCGTTTGCGCGTCGGCAGCGGCTTTACCGAGATGGCCCGGCTGCACCAGCTCGCGGTTCATGTCCCACTTCACGTAGTCCACCGGATGTTCGCCCAGCAGCCAGCTCATGCGTTCCAGCAAATACTCAAAGGCTTCAGGAATGTTCAGATTCAGCACCAGCTGGTGTCGCCCCGTCGCCTGCGTGTAGCCCGGCAGCGCCAGCACCCAGTCGGGATGCGCGCGGTAAAGATCGGAATCGGGGTTAATCATTTCCGGCTCCACCCAGATACCAAATTCCATGCCGAGATTTTTGACGTGATTGATCACCGGCATCAGGCCGTTAGGGTATTTTTTCTCGTCGAGAGTCCAGTCACCCAGGGCGGCGTGGTCGTCGTTGCGCCCCTTAAACCAGCCGTCGTCGATGATGAAGCGTTCCACGCCCAGCGCCGCCGCTTCGTCGGCCATCCGCATGATGTAGTCCGGATCGTGGTTGAAATAGATCCCTTCCCAGGTATTGAGGTGCACCGGGCGCGGCTTGTTTTGCGGGAAGCGAATGATGTTCTCGCGCAGATAGCGGTGGAACTGCTGACTCATCCCGTTCAGCCCCTGCGCGGAGTAGCTGGCGTACAATTTCGGCGTCCAGAGGGTTTCGCCCTCGGCAATCGCCATTTCGCCCGGCAGATAGAGCGCTTCGGCCTGCACGTAGCGGCGGCCATCGGTTTTCACTTCAGCGCGCAGGCGGTGGTTGCCGCTCCAGCCGAGATGCACGCCCCACACGTCGCCCTGCATTTCACTGAATGCAGGTGTGCCGGTCATCAGCGCCGGGAAGTGTTCGTGGGAGGTGCGCCCGCGCCGGTTTTCAATCACAAAACTGTCGTGCTCAAGGGTCAGGCGATGCGGCTGGAATTCGCGTATCCAGCGCCCATGGAAAGCCATCACCTCTTTCGCGCGCTCCGAAACCGGCAGCGTCACGGCCAGCCGATCCACCTGCCACGGCTGCGCCCGCAGATTGGTCAGACCGTGCCTTACCACCAGCACGCCGCTCTCATCGAGGACGAGTTCGCTGGTCAGCCGCAGCCCGGCGTGCGCATCTTCTGCGGTAATCGTCAGGCTGTGACGCTGCTGTTCAACGGTAACGGTCCTGAACACCGGAGAGCCATCCAGCCCCTGGCGGTGGCCTTCAATGCCTGGCGAGCCAAACAGACCGTGGCCCAGCTCGGCCATCAGCGTCACCGGGATATCCACGTCCAGCCTGCCGTTAGCCACCGGGCGAACCAGACTTTGCGCATCCTGCGGCGAAAAGTGGTGAAGGTGTGGCCCCCAGTAGACAATTTCGGCGAACGGGTGCGTTTTGATCACCACGTCTGTCGTCGTGCTTTCGAGTCGTAAAATGGAATCTTGCATCGGACATCTCCTGTCATCGGATGTCCTGAGTGTTGATCCGAAACGTTTCGGATACCAACTCAAACGTTTCGGATCTGTGATCGACTTTAGAGTTTTACGGTGATTTAGGCCGTCTGGCCCGGTGAAAATTCAGGCTGCCAGAGCACCTGAAGACGGGAGAGATCATCGCCATTGATGAGCTGGCGCACCATGTCGGCGATCTGCTTGCCCACGCCCTCGCGGGTGGACTGGATCACCGCTGCTACGTCGGCGTCGACAATGCTGTCCTGCGGCAGACCGTCATACACCACCAGCGAAACCGGGTCGCTGCCTGTCAGCCGCCCCTGCTGCGCCAGCGCCATTGCCGCGCCGTCGCCGTGGGTGTTGCAGTCAGTCACAATCGCCGTCGGCGGATTCGGCAGTGCAAGCAGCTCAAGCGTCGTGGTATAGCCTGCGCGGCGTGACGGCGGCATCGCGCGCAGCCATTCGCTGGATAATCCCGCTTCGCGCAGGGCGTCGAGATACCCGAGACGGCGCTGGGTGATAAACGCCTGATTATTACTTTCGCCCAGCAGGGCGATGCGCTGATGGCCCTTGTCGATCAGCCAGCGCGTGGCGCGATAGGTCCCGGCATAGTTATCAAAATCAAACCATGCGTAGGGTTTTGGCAACTGGCTGCGGCCCAGGGCGAGGAACGGAAAACCGGCGTCCTGAAGCTGCGCAAGGCGTGGGTCCTGATCGAGGGTATGCGCGACAATCAGCGCATCCACACGGCGGCTTTGCACCATGCGCATGTAGCTGTGTTTATCGGCGAGATCATCGTCGGCGATCAGCAGTAAATCAATCTCATGTCGCGCCAGTTCGTGGCTAATTTCGCCGACCATGTCCATAAAAACGCTGTTATTGAGCGGAACCGGATGCACGGGAAACACCAGCCCGACGGCGTCGATTTTGCCCATCTTCAGGCGGCGGGCAAAGGTGTTTGGCCGATAGCCACGGCGCTGCGCTTCGGCTTCCACCCGCGCCCGGGTTTCGCGAGAAACGTCGTCATATCCGTTGAGGGCGCGGCTGACCGTCGTAACAGACAGCCCCAGTTCTTTGGCAATGGCTTTGAGCGACATGATTTTCCGTGTCCGAGAGGTTAGTTTTGTTCCGCCACTAAAAGCGCGTGGGTATCCGGTTCCAGCGCCTTGAAGATATGCGGTTGATCGGCGGGATAGCAAATGTAATCGCCCTCGCCCAGCTCTTCCGGAGCGTCAGTCAGGCCGATCAGCGCCCGTCCCTGGGTGACGATAATGTGCTCTACGGAACCCGGCGGATGCGGCTGCGAAATGCGGTCTGCACCCGGCTGGGTCATCAGCAGATAGACATCGCGGCGTGCGCCCGGCGGGCAGGCCGCCAGTAAAATCGCCTGATAGTTCGCCTGCTCGGCAATCACTTTGGTCCCCTCACCCCGGCGGATCACCTGAGTGGTGGGCTGCTGCGGCTCTAACAGGCGCGCAAACGGGATCCCCAGCGCCACGCACAGCGACCAGAGCGTTTCCAGACTGGGATTGCCATTCCCGGATTCCAGCTGCGAAAGTGTGGATTTAGCAATCCCGGCGCGGCGTGCGATTTCTGCCAGCGACAGCCCGGTTCGCAGGCGTTCGCGCACCAGGCTTTTCGCGATCACGCTGATTGGCTGCGTCATAAAACGGCCTCTTGTTCTATAAATCGAACGAATCGTTCATCTTGAAAAACGATATTGATGCGTTCATTATAATGGATACTCGTTCGATATGGCTAAAAATGTATGAAGAACTCTCTCTCCTGTCTGAAAGGTGACACGGTCAAAGCGATCGTTCTGGTGTGTCTCGCCGTGGGCGTCGTCGGCATGTCCTACGGCTCGCTGGCGATGGCTTACGGCTTCCCGGTGTGGGTGCCGTTTGTGCTCTCCATTACCGTGCTCGCGGGCGCGTCGGAATTCATGTTTATCGGCATCGTTGCCAGCGGCGGTAATCCGCTTGCGGCGGCGGCGGCGGGTTTGCTGGTGAATGCCCGCCACGTTCCGTTCGGCGTTACGGTGCGCGAGCTGGTGGGTAAGCGCGGCCTGAGCTTCCTCGGCTGCCACATCATGAACGACGAAAGCGTGGTGTTTGGTCTGTCGCAAAAAACCCCCGAGCAGCGCAAAGCCGCCTACTGGCTGTGCGGGCTAGGCGTGGCGATCATCTGGCCGCTGGGGACACTGCTGGGGGCGATGGTCGGCAAGCTGCTGCCTGCGCCGGAAACCATCGGTCTCGACGCCGTATTCCCGGCGATTTTGCTGGCGTTAGTCGTTCCGGCCTTTAAAAACCGCACCACGCTGATCCGCGCCTGCAGCGGCGCAGCGCTGTCGCTGGCCGCAGTGCCATTCACGCCGGTCGGTTTGCCGGTGCTGCTGTCGTTACTGGGTCTGGCGGCGAGGAAAAAATAATGGAAAACATGACCTTCTTTATTCTCGGCATTGCGATTTTATCGGCGGGAACCTATCTGATGCGCCTCGGTGGCGCAAAGCTTGGCAACCGCCTGGCGCTGTCCGAGCGCTCGCAAGCACTGCTATCGGATGCGGCAACGGTGCTGCTCTTTTCCGTGGCGCTGGCGACCACCTTTTACGAAGGCGAACATTTTGCCGGCATGGCGCGAGTCTTAGGCGTGGCCTTCGCCGTGTTCCTGGCGTGGCGTAAAGTGCCGCTGATCGTCGTGATTATCTCTGCTGCAGTCGTGACGGCACTGTTGCGTGTGGCCGGTTTGCATTGATGAAAGAGATTCGCTCTCATGGCGCGCGAGTCGACAAGACCGCGTCATTTTTAGCGTTCTGTTGAGCGGAAAGATGGGCTACGAGGGGGGATGGCGTTACTACGGAGAGGGGGAAACCTGTCCCTGCCCGGATGAGCAGGGGACAGTGGCTATGCTCTTATTTGTTCAGTTCAGCGGTCATGTGAACACGGTTACCTGAGAAAGCCTGGGTGATGGTGTAAGAAGCAGCACCGGCCTGTTCTGCCTGAGCGGCAATTTTCGCTTCTGCGCCGTCAATGGTCGAGGCGGTTGCGGTTACGGTCTGAGCTGCGAAAGAACCGAAAGAAGCGGCAAGAGCGATAACTGCAACAAAAGTTTTGATGTTTTTCATGATGTAAATCCTTCAGTAAGTTGTTTAAATAAGGCGCTGTGCCTTGATGTGATAATAATAGGCCTCATCAACAACAACTAAAAGCGGAAGGATTTGCTAAAGTCTTTCAAATTTACTGATCAATAATTAAACGCTGCGGATGCGTATAGATGGTGACGCGTCCCGGTTTGCAGAACCCCACCAGCGTCAGGTTGCAGCGTTGTGCCACCTCCACCGCCAGGGTGGTCGCCGCCGAGACGGCAAACAGAATTTCGACGCCACACATGGCCGCCTTTTGCACCATCTCATAGCTCGCCCGGCTCGATACCAGCGCCGCACCCTGCAGCCAGGTTTCGCTTTCTCCGGCACGACGTCCCAGCAGTTTATCCAGCGCGACGTGACGCCCAACATCCTCATGACCGCCTGCAATATTCCCGGACGGAAGAACCCATGCGGCCGCGTGCGTACAGCCGCTCAGCTGCCCTATCGGCTGAACGTCGTTGAGATGCTCCAGGGCGTGATCGAGATGTTTAAGATTGAAGGTCTGGGTAAACGGCAGCGGGACAATCGGCTTACCGATATCGTTCAGTTGCTCGACGCCGCATACGCCGCAGCCTGTTCGCCCGGCCAGCGCGCGTCGGCGCTCTTTCAGCCCCATAAAACGACGGCTGGAGAGTTCAATTTGCACTTCCAGGCCGTTACAGACCTGAACGACATCCATGCCGAAGATCTCCTGCGGGTGTTCGATAATGCCTTCCGAAAGCGAAAAACCGATCGCGAACAGCTCAAGATCTTTGGGCGAGGCCATCATCACGACGTGGGAGATACCGTTGTAGACCAGGGCAACAGGCACTTCTTCCGCCAGAAAATCGGGGATTCCGTGGGTAATGTGAGGGGGTCTGTGTACCACTTGCTCCACCACGCCCGCAGGCAAGGGAGACGAATGGGTATCACGATTCTGTTTTGACACAACGGTATTCCTGAGCAACCACAAAGGTGAGCCTGCTATTGCATCATAAACCGCAGGCCGTGCGCATAGTATGGATCAACTTTTCGGCAGCCATACCCCACAAGTTTACCTACTCATTTGGGAGTGGCACAACAGACGCGCTGATACACGCCTTTAACAAGCCAGGGTCACAATGTGATCAATGTCACACTTTATAATCATCAGAGTGATAATACGTTCACTTTGTATTAACCGCACCGGAACAGGCTTACCGACATTGTGGTATTCTGAAATCATATCCCTCGTGGAATTGAGGGAATACATCAAATTTTAAGCGTTATGGTTGTTTTGCAATCATGCGCAAAAACAATAACCTCCCTAAATAGTTCGTGTTGCTGGAAGGCGGCAATTGAGCGAATCCCCAGACGCTTACCTACGTAAGCGGCTGAGTAAGAGAACGCAGCCAACGCACCTGCAGCGCGAAATATGAAGAGGGAGCAATGTCGTAAACAAGGAGTGACCCATGCAGGTCAGCAGAAGGCAGTTCTTTAAGATCTGCGCTGGCGGTATGGCAGGCACGACGGCAGCGGCGCTGGGCTTTGCCCCTGGTGTAGCGCTGGCGGAAACGCGGCAGTACAAACTGCTGCGCACCCGTGAAACCCGTAATACCTGTACGTACTGCTCTGTCGGTTGTGGGCTGTTAATGTATAGCCTCGGCGACGGCGCGAAAAACGCTAAAGCATCCATCTTCCATATCGAAGGTGACCCGGATCATCCGGTCAACCGTGGTGCGCTGTGCCCGAAAGGGGCCGGTCTGGTGGACTTTATCCACTCCGAAAGCCGCCTCAAATTCCCGGAATATCGCGCCCCTGGCTCCGATAAATGGCAGCAAATCAGCTGGGAAACGGCATTTGACCGTATCGCCAAACTGATGAAAGAAGACCGTGATGCGAACTTTATCGCGCAGAATGCCGATGGCGTCACCGTTAACCGCTGGCTCTCCACGGGCATGCTTTGTGCCTCCGCATCCAGCAATGAAACCGGGTATTTAACCCAGAAATTTACGCGCGCACTCGGTATGCTCGCGGTCGACAACCAGGCGCGTGTCTGACACGGACCAACGGTAGCAAGTCTTGCTCCAACATTTGGTCGCGGTGCGATGACCAACCACTGGGTCGACATCAAAAACGCTAACCTCATCATTGTGATGGGTGGAAACGCGGCAGAAGCGCATCCGGTGGGATTCCGCTGGGCGATGGAAGCCAAAATCCACAATGGCGCGAAACTGATTGTGATCGATCCCCGCTTTACGCGTACAGCGTCAGTGGCGGATTTCTACACCCCTATTCGCTCAGGTACTGACATTACTTTCCTGTCAGGCGTATTGCTGTACCTGATGACTAACGAAAAATATAACCGTGAATATACCGAGGCTTACACCAACGCCAGCCTGATCGTGCGTGAGGACTATAGCTTCGAAGACGGTCTGTTCAGCGGTTACGACGCCGAAAAACGCAAATACGACAAAACCAGCTGGAACTACGAGCTGGACGAAAACGGCTTTGCGAAACGCGATACCACCCTTACCCACCCGCGCTGCGTGTGGAACCTGCTGAAAACGCACGTTTCCCGCTATACGCCAGACGTGGTCGAAAACATCTGCGGCACACCGAAAGCCGACTTCCTGAAAGTCTGCGAGTACATCGCCGAAACCAGTGCTCACGATAAAACCGCGTCGTTCCTTTACGCGCTGGGCTGGACGCAGCACTCCATCGGGGCGCAGAACATCCGCACCATGGCGATGGTTCAGCTGCTGCTCGGCAATATGGGGATGGCAGGCGGCGGCGTGAACGCCCTGCGCGGTCACTCCAACATTCAGGGGCTGACGGACCTGGGCCTGCTGTCGCAGAGCCTGCCGGGCTACATGACGCTGCCAAGCGAAAAACAGACCGACCTCCAGACCTATCTGACCGCCAACACGCCGAAACCGCTGCTGGAAGGTCAGGTGAACTACTGGGGCAACTACCCGAAATTCTTCGTCTCGATGATGAAAGCCTTCTACGGCGATAAAGCGACAGCAGAAAACAGCTGGGGCTTTGACTGGCTGCCGAAGTGGGACAAGGGTTACGACGTTCTGCAGTATTTCGACATGATGCACCAGGGCAAAGTGAACGGCTATCTGTGCCAGGGCTTTAACCCGGTCGCCTCGTTCCCGAACAAGAACAAGGTGGTGGAGTCGCTGTCGAAACTGAAATTCCTGGTAACGATTGATCCGCTCAATACCGAAACCTCGACCTTCTGGCAGAACCACGGTGAATCGAACGACGTCGATCCAGCGAAAATTCAGACGGAAGTGTTCCGCCTGCCATCCACCTGCTTCGCCGAAGAGAACGGTTCTATCGTTAACTCTGGTCGCTGGCTGCAGTGGCACTGGAAAGGTGCGGACGCCCCGGGCATCGCCATGAACGACGGCGAGATTCTGGCCGGTATCTTCCTGCGCATGCGCAAGATGTACGAAGCCGAAGGCGGCGCGAATCCAGAGCAGGTTCTGAACATGACCTGGAACTATTCAACGCCTGAAAATCCTGCCCCTGAAGAGGTGGCAATGGAGAGTAACGGTAAAGCGCTGGCGGATGTGGTTGATCCGGCCACCGGCACTGTACTGGCGAAGAAAGGCGATCAGCTGAGCACCTTTGCGCATCTACGCGACGACGGCTCAACCGCCAGCGGCTGCTGGATTTTCGCCGGAAGCTGGACGCCGAAGGGCAACCAGATGGCGAACCGCGACAACGCCGATCCGTCGGGCCTCGGCAATACGCTGGGCTGGGCGTGGGCGTGGCCGCTGAACCGCCGCATTCTGTATAACCGCGCTTCCGCAGACCCGCAGGGTAAACCGTGGGATCCGAAACGCCAGCTCCTGAAGTGGGACGGCGCGAAATGGGGCGGCGTGGATATTCCGGACTACAGCGCCGCCGCACCGGGCAGCGATGTCGGGCCGTTTATCATGCAGCCAGAAGGCATGGGCCGCCTGTTTGCCATCGATAAAATGGCTGAAGGTCCCTTCCCGGAACACTACGAGCCGTTTGAAACGCCGCTGGGAACCAACCCGCTGCACCCGAACGTGATCTCAAACCCGGCCGCCCGTATCTTCAAAGGCGATTTTGAAGCGCTGGGTAAAAAAGATAAGTTCCCGTACGTCGGCACCACGTACCGTCTGACCGAGCACTTCCACTACTGGACCAAACACGCGCTGCTTAACGCCATCGCGCAGCCGGAACAGTTCGTGGAGATCGGTGAGAAGCTGGCGAATAAGCTCGGCATCGCGCACGGCGATACGGTGAAAGTCTCCTCTAACCGTGGCTACATCAAAGCCAAGGCGGTGGTGACCAAACGTATTCGCACGCTGAATGTTCATGGGCAACAGGTGGATACCATCGGCATCCCGATTCACTGGGGTTACGAGGGCGTGGCGAAGAAAGGCTTTATTGCCAACACCCTGACACCGTTCGTCGGTGATGCGAACACGCAGACGCCGGAGTTCAAAGCCTTCCTGGTAAACGTGGAAAAGGTGTAACGGAGACGACTTATGGCTTATCAATCGCAAGACATCATTCGTCGTTCCGCGACTAACGGCTTCACGCCCGCGCCTCAGGCGCGGGACCACCAGCAGGAAGTGGCGAAGCTCATTGACGTCACCACCTGTATCGGCTGCAAAGCCTGTCAGGTGGCGTGTTCCGAGTGGAACGATATCCGTGACGAAGTGGGTCATAACGTCGGGGTGTACGACAACCCCGCCGATTTGACTGCCAAGTCCTGGACGGTGATGCGTTTCTCGGAAGTGGAACAGGACGACAAACTGGAGTGGCTGATCCGCAAGGATGGCTGCATGCACTGCGCCGATCCAGGCTGCCTGAAGGCGTGTCCGTCCGAAGGGGCTATCATTCAGTATGCCAATGGCATCGTCGACTTCCAGTCAGAACAGTGCATCGGCTGCGGCTACTGCATTGCGGGCTGCCCGTTCAACGTGCCGCGACTGAACCCGGAAGACAACCGCGTCTACAAATGTACGCTGTGCGTCGACCGCGTGAATGTCGGCCAGGAGCCGGCCTGCGTGAAAACCTGTCCGACGGGGGCCATTCACTTTGGCTCCAAAGAGGATATGAAAACGCTGGCGGGCGAGCGCGTCGCCGAGCTGAAAACCCGTGGTTACGACAACGCCGGTCTGTACGATCCGGCGGGCGTTGGCGGTACACACGTCATGTATGTGCTGCACCATGCCGACAAGCCGAATCTGTATCACGGCCTGCCGGAGAACCCGGAAATCAGCGCGACCGTTAAATTCTGGAAAGGCATCTGGAAACCGCTGGCCGCCGTTGGCTTCGCTGCAACCTTTGCCGCCAGCATCTTCCACTATGTCGGTGTCGGCCCGAACCGCGCGGAAGAGGAAGACGACAATCTGCATGAAGAGAAAGACGAGGTGCGCAAATGAAAAGACGTGACACCATCGTGCGCTACACAGCGCCGGAACGTATCAACCACTGGGTCACCGCCTTCTGCTTCATGCTGGCGGCGATAAGCGGGCTGGGATTTTTCTTCCCGTCCTTTAACTGGCTGATGCAAATCATGGGCACACCGCAGCTGGCGCGTATTCTGCACCCGTTTGTCGGCGTGATTATGTTTGCCTCGTTTATCATCATGTTTTTCCGCTACTGGCACCATAACCTAATCAATCGGGATGATATCTTTTGGGCGAAGAATATTCGTAAGATCGTCGTCAACGAGGAAGTGGGTGATACCGGGCGTTATAACTTCGGCCAGAAATGCGTATTCTGGGCGGCGATTATCTTCCTGGTCCTGTTGCTGGTGAGCGGCGTGATTATCTGGCGTCCGTATTTTGCGCCCGCTTTCTCAATCCCGGTGATCCGATTTGCGCTGATGCTGCATTCATTTGCCGCAGTCGCGTTAATTGTGGTTATCATGGTGCATATCTACGCCGCCCTATGGGTGAAAGGCACTATTACCGCGATGGTGGAAGGATGGGTTACCAGTACGTGGGCGAAGAAACATCACCCGCGCTGGTACCGTGAGGTCCGCAAGACAACGGAAAAGAAAACTGAATGAGTATTCGCATAATCCCGCAAGATGAGCTGGGTTCGAGCGAGAAACGCACGGCGGAGTACATTCCGCCGTTGTTATTCCCCAGACTCAAGAACCTCTACAACCGCCGCGCAGAGCGTCTGCGCGAGCTGGCAGAGAACAATCCGCTCGGTGAATTTCTGCGCTTTGCCGCGCTGATCGCCCACGCGCAGGAAGTGGTGCTGTACGACCACCCGCTGCAAATGGACCTCGCCGCGCGCATCAAAGAAGCCAACGAGCAGGGCAAACCGCCGCTGGATATTCACGTTCTGCCGCGCGACAAGCACTGGCAAAAGCTGCTGCACTCGCTGATTGCAGAGCTGAAGCCTGAGATGAGCGGCCCTGCGCTGGCGGTGATCGAGAATCTGGAAAAAGCCTCCGATCTGGAGCTGGAAGAGATGGCGAGCGCGCTATTTGCCTCCGATTTTTCCCTCGTCAGTAGCGATAAAGCGCCCTTTATCTGGGCTGCCCTGTCGCTCTACTGGGCGCAAATGGCGAGCCTGATTCCCGGTAAAGCGCGTGCAGAATACGGTGAAGCCCGTCAGTTCTGCCCGGTGTGTGGCTCGATGCCCGTGACCAGCATGGTGCAAATCGGCACCACGCAAGGCTTGCGTTATCTGCACTGCAACCTGTGTGAAACCGAGTGGCACGTGGTGCGTATCAAATGCAGCAACTGCGAGCAGACCCGCGATTTGAATTACTGGTCGCTGGAAAACGAGAATGCGGCCGTTAAAGCCGAAAGCTGCGGTGACTGCGGGACCTACCTGAAAATTCTCTATCAGGAAAAAGACCCGAAAGTGGAAGCTGTCGCCGATGACCTCGCCACGCTGGTACTCGACGCGCGGATGGAGCAAGAGGGCTTCGCCCGCAGCTCAATCAACCCGTTCTTGTTCCCGGGTGAAGGGGAGTAGTTTTCTGTAACAGTGCCGGGCGACGCAAGGTTGCCCGGCCTGCATCTGCCTTCATGCTCCATTTTGCGAGCCGCGTTCGAGATTCAAACTCCCACCCAAATCCCCCGTTTTCTTTTGCAACAAACCAGGCTATAACGCTGTATATCCATACAGATAACTGGGAAGAATTATGGCACTGGAAAAAGGGATTGCTGAACTGGTTCAGGGCTTTATCGCGGCCGGGCGCCCCTCTGCACGAGAGCAAAATATTGATGACCGGCGCGCAGGGTATGTCGCGAGCACGGTGCTGGCAGGCGAAACGGAAACGCGCGTTCACATCGAGTCTGTCGAACTTGAAGGGATGCGGTTTAGGGTTTATTCGCCGCTCAATGCCCCTGAGATTTTACCGACGGTTGTCTATTATCACGGCGGGTGCTTTATCAGCGGCGGCTTTGAAACTCATGATGGCCAGTTACGTCAGTTGGCTTATTTCAGCCGCTGTCGGATCGTTGCCGTGCAGTATCGTCTGGCACCCGAACACACCTTCCCCGCCGCCCATGACGACGCTGAAAAAGCCGCTCGTCTGGTCTGGCACTATGCCGATCGGTTTGGCATCGATAAAAATCAAATTACCCTCGCCGGTGACAGCGCGGGAGGGCATCTGGCGCTGGTGACTGCGCAGCGACTCAAGGCGGCAAAAGAATGGCAGCCGGCACAGTTAATTTTGATCTATCCCATGCTCGACTCGACGGCGTATTTTGAAAGCTATATCCGCAACGGTGCGGATTATGTCATTACCCGCGATACGCTTCTCAGCGGTTACGAGTTATATCTAGCGGGAACCGACCGTCTTCATCCTGAAGCCAGTCCGCTATGGCGTGACGACCTTAACGGGCTGCCCCAGACGCATATCATCACCGCCGAGTTTGATCCGCTTTGTGATGAAGGCGAAGCACTCTTTCAGCGAATGACGGAACAGGGCGTCACCTGTACGTGTCAGCGCTGGTCAGGTGTCATACATGGTTTCTTTCAGTTAGGCGGAGTCAGCCAGTCTGCGCGAGACGTGATGCGGGATGTGGCCTGGCGAGTCAGCTCACCAGGCCGGGAAAAATAGCAGGAGTGAGGTTACTCCTCCTCGTTCCCGCCCTCTTCGTAAGGGCCAAACGGCTTCGCAGGCAGCACGAGATAGGTGCCTTCGAAAATGGCGCCTGGCGCTTCATCGCCAAACAGCTCGACCTGCATCTGCACGCGGGCTTTACGGCCACGCGCCAGACGGTCCAGGTCACCGCTGAGGGAGCCTAAGTCCGCGACTGCGCTCGGTTTACCGCTGATAGGGCTGCTGTAGCGGATATGCGCATCGGCGAGAATAATGGTGCCGCCAAGATGCCTTTCGCGCAGCATCAGCCAGATCAGCCCCCAGCCGGTCAAGGTGGCCAGCGAGAACAGGCTGCCTGCGAACAGGGTATGGTGCGGGTTCTGATTGCCGATTTCCGGCATGGTGGTAATGAATTTTTGCCCGGTGTATTGCTGGATGCGCACGCCCATCTTTTCGCTCAGCGGAATATGCTGATACCAGGCCTGCTGCAGCTGCCCGCACCAGTCGGCGCGGTGGAGAATATCATCAAGGGTGGCGATGGGTTTGATCATCAAAAAATGACGAATCGGGGTGGTTTGCGGCGCGGTGATTTCACCTTCATTGACGAAACCCAGCTTGGAGAAAAACTCCACGGCGTCTTCGCGGGCGCTACAGGTGACGCGTTTAACGCCCTCCTGACGGGCAACGGACTCAAGAGTCATCGCCATTAGGGTGCCAAGTCCTTTGTCCTGTACGGACGGATGCACAGCCATAAAACGGATTGAGGCTTCATTGTCGGCATTGATATACAAACGCCCGACGGCAACCAGGTTGCCCTCTTCGTCGACCACCATCTGATGATGCGCCATCGCATCCCAGGCGTCGCGCTCGGAGCCTTTCGGCTGATGTAACGGCTTACGCAGCATTTCCCAGCGAAAATGGTAGTAAACCTCTAATTCTTCTTCTGTTTGCGGTACTCGAAGGTGATACATAGCTGTACTCTCTCTTGTTACCCGCGGCCATGCCGCCAGCTGGCTCATACCTGGAGCCAGAATGTGACGGGGCCATCGTTCACCAGCGACACCTGCATATCTGCAGCGAATCGTCCGGTTTGCGTATTCATTTCCTGTTGACGACACCGTTCAACAAAGTATTCGTAAAGTGCTTCAGCACGGTCGGGGGCGGCACCTCTGGAGAAACCCGGACGCATGCCGCGTTCCGTGTCGGCGGCCAGGGTAAACTGAGACACCACCAGCACGCTACCCCCCGCCTGCTGAACGTTCAGGTTCATCTTCCCGTCGGCATCGCCGAAAATGCGATACCCGAGCACGCGCTCACACAGACGATTCGCTTTTTGTTCGTCATCATCCTTTTCGACACCTAACAACACCAAAAGTCCTGGGCCAATTTCACCCGTCACCTCATCCTCCACGGTGACGCTGGCACGGGTTACGCGCTGAATCAATGCAATCATGGTTGGTCTGCTTCTTCTTGTTCTGCGGCTTGTTTGAGTTTGCGGTATTCACCGAGAGTGACAGTTATTTCGGCACCTAGCAAGACGATACACCAGGTCCAGTATACCCAGACAAACAAAATCGGGACCACCGCCAGCACGCCATAAATCAGCTGATACGACGGGAACATGGTGATGTAGAGCGCAAACCCTTTTTTGCCTAGCTCGAACAGAATTGCCGCCACCAGCGCCCCAACAATGGCGTCCCGGTTAGGCACCTGTGTGGTCGGCACCACGCTGTACAGCAGCCAGAAGGAGAGCCAGGAGAGGATCAGCGGGAAGATGCGTAACACGTTGTCGATGACGCTGTTTAAATCGCTCGCCCAGCGTAATGACAGAAGATAAGAGCTGATCGCCAGACTGGCCCCGGCCAGCAGCGGCCCCAGCGTCAGAATCATCCAGTAGACGGCAAACGAGTAAACTTTTGGCCGCACGCGCTTACTGTGCCAGATGGTATTCAGCGCGCTATCGATGGCATACATCAGCAGCAGTGCGGTCACGATCAGCCCGCAGGCGCCCACGGCGGTCATCTTGCTGGAGTTGGCGACAAACTGCTCGATATACCCCTGAATCACGTCCCCAGTGGCGGGAATAAAGTTAGCAAACACAAAGTGACGCAGCTGCAGACTCACGTCGGCAAACATCGGAAACGCAGAGAACAACGCGAAAATCACCGCCACCAGCGGAACCAATGAGAGCAACGACACGTAAGCGAGATTGCCCGCCAGCGTGGTCATGTTGTCCTCATCAATCCTCTGCCAGAGCAGTTTGATCCACGCCCGAAACGGACGCGTATGGTGTGTGGCTTTTTGATGAACGGTTTTTAACATAACTGCTTCGCAAAGTAGTTCGGTATCGTCTCTTTCCCGGTGACCAGGATCGACGTGATACCCAACTGGTTAGCTCCCTCTATATTATCGGCGTTATCGTCAAAAAAGACCGTATCGGCGGCAGAGAATCCTTCTGCCTGCAAGACGGCCTGATAAATTCGCGCCTCAGGTTTGCGCATGCCCATCTCCTGAGACAGGTAAATTTTATCTGCAGCGTGCTGGATTTGCGGATACTCACCAGGCCAGAACGTAGTGTGCAGACGGTTGGTATTGGACAGCACGACCACGCGGTGCCCCTGCTCACGAAGCTTGTTCATGGTGTCGATGACCTCCGGGCGAAGTGCCACAAATACCGCCTGCCAGCCGTGAGCGAACTGCTCGTAGCTCAAGGGCAGATCCATCTCGTGACACATGGCTTCAGCGAAGGCTTCATCGCTGATTTCCCCCCGCTCATGCTGGTGAAATGCCTCTCCCATGGTGAAATTCTGTTTCAGGGTCGCCAGCGGCACACGGCTAAAATCGCTCCATGCACCCAACACTCGATTAAAATCGATATCGACGATGACATTTCCTAAGTCAAAGATATAAAGCATGTTTATCTCCTTCGCGCCGTGGAGAAATAACTGTAGCGGGAAAGATAAGCTTTGGCTATGCGTCAGATTCAGCTTAGAGAAAGAGAGGATAATCCCCGAGGCAATCACCGTCGGGGATGGAAGAGAAATGATTAGCCAGCCTGCGATTCTTCGCGGACGTTTATAACGACCTCAACCTGACTGGATTTGAGCAGGGTTTGCAGGCCAGGCTCGGGGAGCTCATCTGTGAACAAGGCGGTTGCCTGAGCGACATTGCCAATTTCAACGGCAGCAGAGGCGTGATATTTCGTATGATCGGCCGCCAGTAAAACATGGCGCGAATGTGCAATCATCGTTTTGACCACGCTCGCTTCGTTGACATCAAACTCCATCATCGCGCCGTCGCTCTCAATAGCCCCCATGCTGGTGACCAGATAATCAGCCCGAAACCCGGAGACAAACGCGGTGGCGGCCGGGCCAATAATGCCGCCATTGTGGGCACGCAAGGTTCCGCCTGGAACCATCACTTCAAAGCGGGGATTTTTATACAGAATATGCGCCACGCGCAGACTGTTAGTGATGATGCGCAAATGGTTATGATTGAGCAACGCCCGCGCAACGTGCTCCACAGTGGTGCCGATGGTGATAAAAATCGTCGAGCCGTCCGGAATATAGTCTGCAATGGCTTCGGCAATCGCCCGCTTCTCTTCCGTCATCGAGACTTCACGCTGCTCAAAGGCGGTGTTGACCACGCTTGAGGCCCGGCCTGCGCCGCCGTGATGACGCGTAATTAATCCCTGCTCACTCAGTTTGCGGATATCCCGACGCACGGTCTGGGTAGACACATCTAGCAGCTGCGCCAGTTCATCAATGTTCATGTAGCCACGATCGGCGATCAACGTGAGCAATTGATCGTGTCGCGGATTCCCGGTTAGTTCGGTCAGACTCATGGGCTGTCCTCGAAATATCATCACGCCCCGCATTTTATACAAAAAGTGACAAGAAAGAGCGGGTTTGATCACAGTCAGGGATACCAGCGCGTCCTCCAGGACGAGTACATTTAAGTGCGGCGACCGCACTGGCAAACAGAACAGCGTCCGCCCCCCTCGCATGTTGCGCCAAACTTAGCGCAAGAGCACCATGAAAAACGTCGCCAGCGCCAGTGGTATCAACCACCTCAACGCTAAAGCCCGGTTGATGGCAAAGCTGTCCGTTTTCGAGCCAATAGCAACCCTCTTTGCCCTGCGTGACATAGACTTGTCCATTTGTGAGCATTTGTGCATTTTTCAGCGCATGTTCCGGTGACGCGAGTTCCGTCAAACGTTGCAGCCCAGGCGCCGAAAACGCCGCGTGATCGCTTAACGCCACCAGCTCGCGGATATCCTGCGGCGTGATATCCGCATCGAGAACTGTCGTCACTCCCTGCTGACGTGCCAGCGTAAATGCCTGCTTTGCCCCGTCATGCCAGCGCACATCCGCCAGCACAACATCCCACTGAGAAAAGTCGATATCGTGAAGCCAGTCGGCGGCCATCGGGAGATCGGGGCTGGGATAGTTGGCAATAATGCGTTCACCGCTGGCATCAACCAGTACCGCGGATTGCGACGAGCGCGCCCCTTTAACAACGCGCGTGTAGCGCGTGTTTACTCCCAGGGACTCCAGCTCCGCGAGCAATCTGTTGCCCGTATCATCGTCACCAACGCGGCCAATAAAATCCACTTTTGCGCCCAGTTTCGCCGCTGCCACCGCCGCAGTCGCCGCCGGGCCACCGCCCACTTCCGTATAGTTATTCGCAACATACTTGCCGCCTTCCCTGGGTAAATCACTGAGATACCAGATGCGATCCAGCACGGTAATTCCGACACAAGCGATTCGAGTCATGGTCATTCCTTATGCGTTTTTGATGAATCCATTTTAATTTCATCAAATGTTTAAAAAGTGACCCGCGTCAATTTTTTGACCATAAATTACAAATACGATCAAAAACAGACAACACAAACGCGCAATAACTGACAATTTGTGACAACAACGACTGAGCAGGAGAGAAATATGTCAGCAATCGCATTTATAGGATTAGGGCAGATGGGCGCACCAATGGCGAACAATTTGCTAAAGCAGGGCCACCAGCTTCACGTCTTTGATGTCAATCCGCAGGCCGTTCAGATACTGGTTGAAAAAGGGGCGCGAGCGGCGGCGACTCCCGCAGAGGCCGCAAGCGACGCCGAGTTTGTCATCACTATGCTGCCGAACGGTGATTTGGTTCGTGCCGTCCTATTTGGCGAGCACGGTATCTGCGAAGGGCTGTCTCGCGAAGCGCTGGTGATTGATATGTCGACCATCCATCCGTTGCAAACGGACCAACTCATTGCCGAAATGACCGACTGCGGATTCAGCATGATGGATGTTCCCGTGGGCCGTACCTCCGATCATGCGATAGCAGGAACATTACTATTGCTGGCCGGCGGGACGCCCTTGCAGGTGGAGCGCGCCACGCCGGTTCTGATGGCCATGGGAAATGAAATCATCATCGCGGGCGGCCCCGGCATGGGGATTCGCGTCAAGCTCATCAACAACTACATGAGCATCGCCCTCAATACCCTTTCGGCGGAAGCCGCAGTGCTGTGCGAAGCGCTAGGTCTCTCTTTCGATGTTGCACTGAAAGTAATGAGCGGCACGCCTGCCGGAAAAGGCCATTTCACCACCTCCTGGCCGAACAAAGTGCTGAAAGGCGATCTGACCCCGGCGTTCATGATCGACCTTGCCCATAAAGATCTTGGGATCGCCCTGGACGTGGCTAACCAGCTGCACGTTCCTATGCCGCTCGGGGCGGCCTCGCGCGAAGTTTATAACCAGGCGCGCGCGGCAGGCCGGGGTCGCCAGGACTGGACCGCCATTCTTGAGCAAGTTCGGGCGGTTGCCGGGCTGAATCACACACATTAATACAAAAGGACTGAACAATGAGCACCTATACCCTGAAAGAGATCACCCGACCTTCCGGCGGTTTTGCCATGCTGGCTGTCGATCAGCGTGAAGCCATGCGTTTAATGTTTGCCGCTGCGGGCAACCCCTTGCCGGTCACCGATCGGCATTTAACCGAGTTCAAAGTCAACGCAGCAAAAATTCTTTCGCCGTACGCCTCGGCAATCCTGGTCGACCAGCAATTTTGCTACCGTCAGGTCGTCGAGCAAAACGCGGTCGCCAAAAGCTGCGCCATGATTGTCGCCGCCGATGAATTTATTCCGGGCAATGGTCTTCCCGTAGACAGCGTCATCATTGATAAAAGTATCGATCCGCAGGCGGTAAAACGTGACGGCGGCAAAGCGCTCAAGCTGCTGGTGCTGTGGCGCAGCGATGAAGATCCGCAGCAGCGCCTTCAGATGGTGAGCGATTTTAATCATCTTTGTCACAGCCACGGACTGCTCAGCATTATTGAGCCGGTAGTGCGCCCGCCACGCCACAGTGCCGTATTTGATCGGGAACAGGCAATTATTGATGCAGCAAAAGAACTGGGTGATAGCGGAGCCGACCTCTATAAAGTTGAAATGCCGCTGTTCGGGAAAGGCACCCAGCAGGAGTTACTTACCGCTTCGCAGAAACTGAACGATCAGATTGGTATGCCGTGGGTGATCCTCTCTTCGGGCGTCGATGAAAAGCTGTTCCCGCGCGCCGTGCGAGTCGCCATGCAGGCGGGTGCCTCCGGATTTTTAGCGGGCCGAGCCGTCTGGTCATCCGTGGTGGGGCTACCAGATACTGAACTGATGCTGCGCGATGTTTCAGTGCCGAAATTGCAGCGTTTGGGTGAAATCGTCGACGAAATGATGGCTCGCCGTTAAGAAAGGACGAAAAAATGAAATGGTTTAATACGCTGAGCCATAACCGTTGGCTCGAACAAGAAACCGACCGTATTCTGGATTTTGGTAAAAATGCGGCCGTGCCGACCGGCTTCGGCTGGCTGGGCAATAACGGTCAGGTGCGCAGTGATATGGGCACCCATCTGTGGATCACGGCCCGCATGCTGCACGTCTACTCTGTTGCCGCTGCAATGGGTCGTCCAGGGGCCTACGCGCTAGTGGAACACGGGATCGCCACCCTGAATACGGCGCTGCGCGACACGCAATATGGCGGTTGGTACGCCTGCGTGAATGACGAGGGCGTTGTGGATGCGTCCAAGCAGGGTTATCAGCACTTCTTCGTGTTACTCGGCGCAGCCAGCGCTGTCACCACTGGCCATCCCGACGCACGCAAACTGCTGAATGATGCAATCGAAGTGATTGAGAAGTACTTCTGGAGCGAGCAGGAACAGATGTGTCTGGAGTCCTGGGATGAAGCCTTCAGTGGCACCGAAGATTACCGTGGCGGTAACGCCAATATGCATGCCGTGGAAGCGTTCCTGATTGTGTACGACGTCACCCACGACCGTAAGTGGCTCGACCGCGCGCTGCGTATCGCTTCGGTGATTATTCATGACGTTGCCCGCAAAGGTGATTACCGCGTTAACGAACATTTTGATGCGAACTGGAACCCTCTGCGCGATTACAACAAAGAAAATCCCGCCCACCGTTTCCGTGCCTACGGTGGTACGCCAGGCCACTGGATTGAGTGGGGCCGGCTTATGCTGCATCTGCGTGCTGCGCTTGAGGCTCGCTTTGAAACAGCGCCCGAGTGGCTGCTGGAAGATGCGAAAGGATTGTTCCACGCCACCATTCGTGATGCCTGGGCACCGGACGGCGCCGACGGTTTCGTCTATTCGGTAGACTGGGACGGAAAACCTATCGTCCGCGAGCGCGTGCGCTGGCCTATCGTCGAAGCCATGGGAACCGCGTATGCACTTTATACCGTCACTGGCGATACCCAGTACGAAGCCTGGTATCAGAAATGGTGGGATTACTGCATCAAATATCTGATGGATTACGAAAACGGCTCATGGTGGCAAGAACTGGATACGGATAACAAAGTGACCACCAAAGTCTGGGACGGCAAGCAGGATATCTATCACCTGCTGCACTGCCTGGTTATCCCCCGTTTACCGCTCGCACCAGGGTTAGCCCCTGCTGTCGCCGCCGGATTACTGGATAGCCAGGCCAAATAATACTACTCCCGACAGATGGAGATCTTATGAGTACCCTACACAATATTGACCTGAAAAATAACAATAAAGGCTTCACCCTGCGCTGGCAAAACCGCCTGATTTTATCGCATACCGCTGAAACGCCTTGCCTGTGGATTGGCGCGGGTATTGCCGATATCGAAATGTTTCGCGGCAACTTCAACATTAAAGACAAACTCGACGAGAAGATTGCCCTGACGGACGCGACGGTGACGAAGCAAGGCACTGGCTGGGCGATTCGGTTTACACGTGGGGATGCGGTGAGCGCCACGCTATGGGTCGGTGTAGATCATCAGGGCCGCCTGGAGCTAAAGCTTAAAAACGATGCCACACGCCATAACCGCATCTGGTTGAGACTGGCGGCGCAGCCCGACGATCATATATACGGTTGCGGCGAACAGTTTTCGTATTTCGATCTGCGCGGTAAACCCTTCCCCCTGTGGACCAGCGAGCAGGGCGTGGGGCGGAATAAACAAACCTATGTCACCTGGCTTGCCGACTGTAAAGAGAATGCCGGTGGTGATTATTACTGGACCTTCTTCCCCCAGCCGACATTCGTCAGCACACAAAAATATTACTGCCACGTTGATAACAGCTGTTATATGAATTTCGACTTCAGCGATCCCGATTTTCACGAGCTGGCATTCTGGGAAGATAACGCGACCCTGCGCTTCGAATGTGCAGACACGTATGCCGATCTGCTGGAAAAACTCAGCGCATTACTTGGCCGACAGCCGGAACTCCCGGACTGGGTTTACGACGGCGTTACGCTCGGCATTCAGGGTGGAACCGACGTGTGCCAGCAAAAGCTAGATACCCTGCGCAAGGGCGGCGTGAAGGTGAATGGGATCTGGGCGCAGGACTGGTCCGGTATCCGTATGACCTCATTCGGCAAGCGCGTCATGTGGAACTGGAAATGGAACAGTGAACTTTATCCGCAGCTTGATGAGCGCATCCAGCAATGGAAAAGCGAAGGCGTGCAATTCCTCTCCTATATCAACCCGTACGTCGCCAGCGATAAAGATTTGTGTGAAGAGGCCTCAAAACGCGGCTATCTGACCAGAGATGCCGAGGGTAAAGATTATCACGTTGAGTTTGGCGAATTTTATGCGGGCGTTATCGACCTGACCAATCCGGAAGCCTACGACTGGTACAAGGAGGTTATCAAGCAAAATCTGATTGAGCTGGGCTGTGGCGGCTGGATGGCCGACTTTGGTGAGTATCTTCCTACCGATACCTTCCTGCACAACGGCGTAAGCGCGGAGATCATGCATAACGCCTGGCCTGCGCTGTGGGCAAAATGTAATTACGAAGCACTGAAAGAGACCGGCAAACTGGGCGAGATCCTGTTTTTCATGCGCGCGGGTTACACCGGCAGTCAGAAACACTCGGTGATGATGTGGGCAGGCGATCAGAACGTTGACTGGAGTCTGGATGATGGCCTGGCGTCTGTGGTTCCGGCTGCGCTTTCACTGGCCATGACCGGCCACGGCCTGCATCACAGCGATATCGGCGGATATACCACACTGTTCGATATGAAACGCAGTAAAGAGCTGCTGTTGCGCTGGTGCGATTTCAGCGCCTTCACTCCGATGATGCGCACCCATGAAGGCAATCGCCCCGGCGATAACTGGCAGTTTGACGCAGATGCGGAAACTATCGCCCACTTTGCCCGTATGACCACCGTCTTCACCACCCTGAAGCCGTACATCAAAGACGCCGTGGCGCAGAACGCCAAAAGAGGTTTGCCGGTGATGCGCCCGCTGTTCCTGCATTACGAAGACGATGCGCATACCTATTCGCTGAAATACCAGTACCTGTTTGGCCGTGATTTGCTGGTCGCGCCCGTGCATGAAGAGGGACGCAACGACTGGACGCTCTATTTGCCGCAGGACAACTGGATCAACGCGTGGACCGGTGAGCAGCACAGCGGCGGTGAGATAACGGTCGCGGCGCCTCTCGGTAAACCGCCGGTATTTTATCGCCAGCAAAGCGAATGGGCTGCGCTGTTCGGCAGCTTGCGTCATATCTGATTAGGCTCGCCCGCGAGGTCACTCGCGGGCAGACGGAGAATAATAATGAGTCAGCAATCATCCGATCCGGCAACCCTACGACTGCCGTTCAAAGAAAAACTCGCCTATGGAATGGGCGATCTGGGTTCCAATATCCTACTGGATATCGGCACACTGTATCTGCTGAAGTTTTACACCGACGTGCTGGGATTGCCGGGCACGTATGGTGGGATCATCTTTTTGATCGCAAAGTTTTTTACTGCGTTTACTGATATGGGCACAGGCATCATGCTCGACTCGCGGCGCAAGATTGGGCCAAAGGGAAAATTCCGTCCTTTCGTTATCTATGCCGCCTTTCCGGTGATGCTATTGGCTATCGCCAACTTCATCGGCACACCGTTTGATATCAATGGTAAAACGGTGATGGCGACGGTGCTGTTTATGTTCTATGGGCTGTTCTTTAGCATGATGAACTGTTCGTATGGTGCAATGGTTCCGGCGATGACCAAAAATCCTGATGAGCGTGCCTCTCTGGCGGCCTGGCGTCAGGGCGGTGCGACGCTCGGTTTACTGCTGTGTACCGTCGGTTTTGTTCCGGTGATGAATCTAATTGAAGACAATCCCCAGCTGGGTTATGTCTTCGCGGCCACGCTGTTTTCTCTCGGCGGTCTGCTCTGTATGTGGTGGTGCTATCGGGGCGTGAAAGAGCGTTATGTGGAAGTGCAGCCGGCTAGTTCAACGCAAAAACCGGGACTGTTACAGTCGTTTAAGGCCATCGCCGGTAACCGACCGCTGTTTATCCTCTGTATCGCCAACCTGTGCACGCTGGGCGCGTTCAACGTCAAACTCGCCATCCAGGTTTACTACACCCAATACGTTCTTAACGACCCGATTTTGCTGTCGTATATGGGATTCTTCAGCATGGGATGCATTTTTATCGGCGTATTTATGATGCCCGGCGCAGTGCGTCGCTTCGGTAAGAAAAAAGTGTATATCGGCGGATTGCTGATCTGGGTGGTGGGCGATCTGCTGAATTACTTCTTTGGTGGCGGTTCGGTCAGTTTTGTGGCGTTTTCATGCCTGGCCTTCTTTGGTTCGGCCTTCGTCAATAGCCTGAACTGGGCGCTGGTGTCAGACACGGTGGAATACGGAGAATGGCGTACCGGCGTGCGATCCGAAGGCACGGTCTATACCGGATTTACCTTCTTCAGAAAAGTATCGCAGGCGCTGGCTGGTTTCTTCCCCGGGATTATGCTGACGCAAATTGGCTATGTTCCCAACGTGGTGCAGTCCGCCGGAACCGTCGAAGGCTTACGTCAGCTGATTTTCATCTATCCAGGCATCCTGGCCGTCATCACCATTGTGGCCATGGGATGCTTCTATAACCTCAACGAGAAGATGTACGTGCGCATCGTTGAAGAGATAGAAATGCGCAAGCGCATGGCCTGATGAATCACTAAAAGAGCGCCCTGCGGGGCGCTATGAGGATCGCAGATGAACCCGAACCTTGATCCGTTAACCCTGAAACTGAGCCTGCGCGAGAAGTGCGCCTACGGAATGGGCGATTTTGGCTCGAATTTAATGCTGTGTATCGGCACGTTATATCTGCTGAAGTTTTATACCGATGAGCTGGGGATGCCTGCGTTCTATGGCGGAATTATTTTTCTGGTGGCGAAATTCTTCACCGCCTTCACTGATATGCTGACCGGCGTGCTGCTGGACTCACGACGCAATGTCGGCGCACGGGGTAAATTCAGACCCTTTATTCTGTATGCCTCCGTCCCGGTGGCGCTGGTTGCCACAGCGCAGTTCGTGGCGAACGACTTCAGCCTGACCGTCAAAACCACCATCGCCACGGTACTCTTCATGATGTTTGGTCTGTTTTACAGCCTGATGAACTGTTCGTATGGTGCAATGGTCCCGGCAATCACCAAAAACCCAAACGAGCGCGCCCATCTCGCCGCCTGGCGCCAGGGTGGTGCAACGGTGGGGCTGCTGCTGTGTACCGTTGGCTTTATGCCCGTTCAGGCACTGTTCGTCAGCCAGCCGTCGTTGGGCTATTTAGTTGCGGCGTTGCTATTCGTGACCGCAGGGCTGTTTTGCATGTGGTGTTGCTACAGTGGCGTGAAAGAACGCTACGTTGAGATCACACCAGAATTCCATAAACCCGGCATTATGAAATCGTTCTGTGCCATTTTCCGCAACCCCCCTTTACTGGTGTTGTGTATCGCCAACCTCTGTACGTTGGCGGCCTTCAATATCAAACTTGCCATCCAGGTGTATTACACCCAGTACGTGCTGAACGATATTCATCTTTTGTCATGGATGGGTTTTTTCAGTATGGGCTGCATTCTGGTGGGGGTTTTCCTGGTGCCCGGTGCGGTAAAACGCTTTGGCAAAAAGCAGGTATATCTGGGCGGTTTGACCCTGTGGGCGGTGGGCGATGTATTGAACTTTTTCTGGGGAACCAGCTCGCTGTCGTTTGTGCTGTTTTCCTGCATGGCGTTTTTTGGCACCGCGTTTGTGAACAGCCTGAACTGGGCGCTGGTGCCGGATACCGTTGATTATGGCGAATGGAAAACCGGAATTCGCGCCGAAGGTTCAGTCTATACCGGCTATACCTTTTCACGCAAAATTTCCGCCGCGCTCGCCGGATTCCTGCCGGGAATTATGCTGACGCAAATTGGCTATATCCCACATGCGGTACAAAGCACAGGCACTCTGCTTGGTCTGCGTCAGCTTATTTTTCTCTGGCCTTGCGGGTTGGCGATTATTGCTGCCATCACCATGGGGCTGTTTTATAAACTCAATGAACAACGCTTCGCTTTTATTATTGAGGAGATTGGAAAACGGAAGAAACAGTCTGCACAAGTACCGGATGTACCCATAAAAAATAAAGCGTCAGCAGTCACTTTATAACCATAAATCTGGCTATTAACCCTTCCTGTTTAACAGGAGGGGCGGCCCTTCTGTATCTATACATGGACAAATCATGAAGAGAATCGTCATTGCACTGTTCGTTTCATCAGTGTCTTGCTCTGCGTTGGCGGGTGCTTATGTCGAAACGCGCGAAGCCTATAATACCGCCTCGGAACAGCACGAAATTATCCTGCGAGCCGGATATAACTTTGATATGGGGGCGGGGCTGATGTTCACCAATGCCTATAATTTAGGTCAATGGGATGAGCTGAAGCACAGTTATAACGAAATTGAGGGCTGGTATCCCCTGTTTCGACCCACGGACAAATTAACCTTTCAGCCCGGCGGATTGATCAATGACAGCAGCGCAGGTTCGGGCGGCGCTATTTATTTAGATACTAATTATAAATTTATTGACTGGTTTAACCTGACATTTCGTTATCGCTACAATCACAATAATTACGACACACCTGACTTTAACGGTAAAATGGATAAGAACGATACCCATGAATTCGCGAATTACTGGAATTTTAAATTAACCGACGCGTTCTTTTATACCTTTGAACCGCACTTTTTCCAGCGAGTGAATGATTACCAGAGTAGAAATGGTAAAGATCATCACTGGGAAATCACGAACAAATTTAGCTACAAGATTGACCCACACTGGCTGCCGTATCTGGAGCTTCAATGGCTGGACCGATGGAATGACTATAACCGCGAGCAGTATCGCATTCGCTTAGGGTTGAGATATTCATTCTGATATAAAAAAAGCCGCTGAATCTCAGCGGCTTTTCGCACGACGCACCTCAGAGAGGAGTCGTATTAGTCTTTGCTGCCACGGCCCGCACGTTTACGGTCGTTCTCAGTCAGGTGACGTTTACGGATACGTACGGAGGTAGGAGTAACTTCTACCAATTCGTCGTCATCGATAAATTCCAGAGCCTGCTCAAGAGACATTTTCTGTGCTGGAACCAGCGTGGTGGCTTCGTCAGTACCGGAAGCACGCATGTTGGTCAGTTTCTTACCGGTCAGGCAGTTTACAGTCAGGTCGTTAGAACGACTGTGAATACCGATGATCTGGCCTTCGTAAACTTCTGCACCGTGACCCAGGAACAGCTTACCGCGGTCCTGCAGGCTGAACAGTGCGAACGCAACTGCTTTACCCTGGCCGTTAGAGATCAGCACGCCGTTCTGGCGCTGGCCGATTTCACCCGGTTTAACGTCATCGTAGTGGCTGAAGGTGGAGTACAGCAGACCGGTACCGGAGGTCATGGTCATGAACTCGGTACGGAAGCCGATCAGGCCACGTGCCGGGATCAGGTAATCCAGACGAATACGGCCTTTGCCGTCAGGGATCATGTCTTTGACATCGCCCTTACGCTCGCCCATTGCCTGCATCACAGAACCCTGGTGCTGTTCTTCGATATCCAGCGTCACGTTCTCGAACGGCTCTTGCATACGGCCATCGATCATACGGTTGATAACTTTCGGACGGGACACAGCCAGTTCGAAGCCTTCACGACGCATATTTTCGATAAGAACGGACAGGTGCAGCTCACCACGACCGGATACACGGAACGCGTCCGCATCTTCGGTTTCTTCAACGCGCAGCGCAACGTTGTGCACCAGCTCTTTGTTCAGGCGGTCAAGGATCTGACGAGAGGTAACGTATTTACCTTCTTTGCCACAGAACGGAGAGGTGTTGACGTTGAAGAACATGGTTACAGTCGGTTCATCAACAGACAGCGCTGGCAGTGCTTCAACATTTTGCGGATCGCAAAGGGTGTCGGAGATGTTCAGCTCGCCCAGACCGGTGATCGCGATGATGTCGCCTGCTTCGGCTTCGGTGGATTCAATACGCTCCAGACCGAGGTGAGTCAGAACTTTGCCGACTTTACCGTTGCGGGTTTTACCTTCGCTGTCGATGACAGTGACTTGCTGGTTAGGCTTCACTTTACCGCGCTTGATGCGACCGATGCCGATTACGCCAACGTAGTTGTTGTAATCCAGCTGGGAGATCTGCATCTGGAACGGACCATCGAGGTCAACGCTTGGTGCTTTAACGTGGTCAACAATCGCCTGGTACAGCGGGGTCATGTCTTCCGCCATATCAGTGTGGTCGTTGCCCGCGATACCCATCAGTGCTGATGCATAGATGATTGGGAAATCGAGTTGCTCGTCGCTTGCGTCGAGGTTAACGAACAGGTCAAACACCTGATCCACAACCCAGTCAGGACGCGCGCCAGGACGGTCAACTTTGTTGATAACCACGATTGGCTTCAAACCATGGGCGAATGCCTTTTTGGTTACGAAGCGCGTCTGCGGCATTGGGCCATCCATTGCGTCAACGACCAGCAGAACGGAGTCTACCATGGACATTACACGTTCAACTTCACCACCGAAGTCGGCGTGGCCTGGGGTATCAACGATGTTGATACGGTAGTCATTCCATTTGATAGCGGTGTTTTTAGCGAGGATGGTAATCCCACGCTCTTTCTCCAAATCGTTGGAGTCCATCACGCGTTCGGTGGCTTCAGCACGTTCATTACTGAAGGTACCGGATTGCTGCAGCAGCTTGTCAACCAGGGTAGTTTTACCATGGTCAACGTGCGCGATGATGGCGATATTACGCAGATTTTCGATCACAACTTTGCCTCAGGCATTTAGAAATAGCGCGTTATTGTACACGGATTAATCGCAGGACTAAACAGGATCACAAACATCCTCCGCAAACAAGTATCGCAGAGTTGCTTTGTGATCGCTTTCACGCAGCGTAAAAAGTGCACTTTAACGGAAATTGCACCAATATGGTGCTCAATGTTCACACTGAAGCACTATACTGGTGCAAGATGACTATCGTGGTGCAGCTCATTTGCACTATGACGTGCATGATAACGCCTTTTTGGGGTGATTTAAAAGTTGGCACAGATTTCGCTTTATAAAAATACGGCAAAAACATGGCGACCACGCCAGCCTTACACAGAATTGAAGACCTCGTTACCACGACGACAATGACCAATCCGGGAGAGTTACGTATGTCCGCTGAACACGTTTTGACGATGCTGAACGAACACGAAGTGAAGTTTGTTGATCTGCGCTTCACTGATACCAAAGGTAAAGAACAGCACGTCACAATTCCTGCTCATCAGGTAAATGCCGAATTCTTTGAAGAAGGCAAAATGTTTGACGGCTCCTCAATCGGCGGCTGGAAAGGTATCAACGAATCCGACATGGTTCTGATGCCAGACGCAACCACTGCGCTCATTGACCCGTTCTACGAAGAGTCTACCCTGATTATTCGTTGCGACATCCTCGAGCCAGGCACGCTGCAGGGCTACGACCGCGACCCACGCTCCATCGCTAAACGAGCGGAAGAGTACCTGCGTTCTACCGGTATCGCGGACACCGTGCTGTTCGGGCCAGAACCAGAATTCTTCCTGTTTGACGATATTCGCTTTGGTGCGTCTATCTCCGGTTCTCACGTAGCTATCGACGATATCGAAGGCGCATGGAACTCCTCCACCAAATACGAAGGTGGTAACAAAGGTCACCGTCCAGGCGTGAAAGGCGGTTACTTCCCGGTTCCTCCGGTCGACTCTTCTCAGGACATCCGTTCTACCATGTGTCTGATCATGGAAGAGATGGGCCTGGTTGTTGAAGCGCATCACCATGAAGTGGCGACTGCGGGTCAGAACGAAATCGCAACCCGCTTTAACACCATGACCAAAAAAGCGGATGAGATTCAGATCTACAAATATGTGGTTCACAACGTTGCACACCGCTTCGGTAAAACTGCGACCTTTATGCCAAAACCTATGTTCGGCGATAACGGTTCCGGTATGCACTGCCACATGTCTCTCTCCAAGAACGGGACTAACCTGTTCTCTGGTGACAAATATGCGGGTCTGTCCGAGCAGGCGCTGTTCTACATCGGTGGTGTCATCAAGCACGCTAAAGCGATCAACGCCCTGGCGAACCCAACCACCAACTCCTACAAGCGTCTGGTCCCAGGCTACGAAGCGCCAGTAATGCTGGCTTACTCTGCCCGTAACCGTTCTGCTTCTATCCGTATTCCAGTGGTTGCGTCTCCAAAAGCGCGTCGTATCGAAGTGCGCTTCCCGGACCCAGCGGCTAACCCATACCTGTGCTTCGCAGCGCTGCTGATGGCTGGTCTTGATGGTATCAAGAACAAGATCCACCCAGGCGAAGCGATGGACAAAAACCTGTACGACCTGCCTCCAGAAGAAGCAAAAGAGATCCCACAGGTTGCCGGTTCTCTGGAAGAAGCACTGAACGCGCTGGACGCTGACCGTGAGTTCCTGACTGCTGGCGGTGTGTTCACTGACGACGCTATCGATGCTTACATCGCACTGCGTATTGAAGAGAACGACCGCGTTCGCATGACGCCACACCCGGTTGAGTTCGAACTGTACTACAGCGTTTAATTTTCATCTGATTCACCGTCTTTCTTGTCGCTACGGTGGCAAGAAAGACGCAGAAGATTTTTTTGTTGCCGTGGAAACTTTTAGCCCATCTTCGGATGGGCTTTTTTCTCCACCAACAACCTGATCTCACGCGCTTTTTACCACTAAAACGCTATACTGCACTAAATTAGTGCACCCAACTCCAGGAGACTGCTTAATGGCAACTGGCACGCTGCCCGATGCTGGGCAGATCCTCAATTCTTTAATCAACAGTATCTTACTGGTCGACGACGAGCTGGCGGTTCATTACGCCAACCCTGCGGCGCAGCAACTGCTCGCCCAAAGCTCGCGTAAATTATTCGGTACCCCACTCCCGGAACTGTTGAGCTATTTTTCGCTGAATATTGCGTTGATGCAGGAAAGTTTATCGGCAGGCCAAGGCTTTACCGATAACGAAGTGACCCTGGTGATCGACGGGCGCTCGCACATTCTCTCCCTCACGGCGCAACGTCTGCCGGAAGGATTAATACTGCTGGAAATGGCGCCGATGGATAATCTGCGCCGTTTGAGCCAGGAGCAGCTCCAGCACGCACAGCAAATCGCTGCACGCGATCTGGTGCGGGGGCTTGCCCATGAGATTAAAAACCCGCTGGGAGGCCTCCGAGGCGCTGCACAGCTGTTAACCAAAGCACTGCCGGACCCGGCGCTGGCCGAATACACCAACGTCATCATTGAACAGGCCGATCGCCTGCGCAATCTGGTGGACCGTCTGCTTGGGCCGCAGCAGCCAGGCATGCACGTTACCGAGAGCATCCACAAAGTGGCTGAGCGGGTGGTGAAGCTGGTGTCGATGGAGTTGCCTGCCAACGTTACGCTGGTGCGCGATTACGATCCGAGTCTGCCGGAATTGCCGCACGATCCCGACCAGATTGAACAGGTTCTGCTGAATGTGGTGCGTAACGCGCTGCAAGCCTTAGGCGCGGATGGCGGGCAAATCATTCTGCGTACGCGTACCGCGTTCCAGCTGACGCTGCATGGCGTGCGCTATCGCCTCGCCGCCCGAATCGACGTAGAAGACAACGGGCCAGGAATTCCGTCGCATCTGCAGGACACGCTGTTCTACCCGATGGTGAGCGGCCGCGAGGGCGGAACCGGGCTGGGATTGTCCATCGCCCGTAATTTGATTGACCAACACTCCGGCAAAATTGAATTTACCAGTTGGCCGGGTCATACCGAGTTTTCGGTTTACCTGCCAATAAAAAAATAAAGGTGACGACGATGCAACGAGGGATAGTCTGGGTAGTCGATGATGATAGCTCCATCCGCTGGGTGCTTGAACGCGCGCTTACCGGAGCAGGATTAAACTGCACCACCTTTGAAAGCGGTAGCGAAGTGCTTGATGCGCTCATCACCAAAACCCCGGACGTGCTGCTTTCGGATATCCGGATGCCGGGGATGGATGGGCTTGCGCTGTTAAAGCAGATTAAGCAACGTCATCCGATGCTTCCGGTCATCATAATGACTGCTCACTCCGATCTGGATGCCGCCGTTAGCGCCTACCAGCAGGGCGCATTTGATTACCTGCCAAAACCCTTTGATATCGATGAAGCCGTCGCCCTGGTGGAACGCGCCATCAGCCACTATCAGGAGCAACAGCAGCCGCGAAACGCGCCAGTGTTTGGCCCGACGACCGATATCATTGGCGAAGCGCCCGCGATGCAGGATGTGTTTCGTATCATTGGCCGCCTGTCGCGTTCATCCATCAGTGTGCTGATTAACGGCGAATCCGGGACCGGTAAAGAGCTGGTTGCGCACGCCCTGCATCGCCACAGCCCGCGCGCGAAAGCCCCGTTTATCGCCCTGAATATGGCCGCCATTCCGAAGGATTTGATCGAGTCGGAACTGTTTGGCCATGAGAAAGGCGCGTTTACCGGCGCAAATACCATTCGTCAGGGCCGCTTTGAACAGGCAGACGGCGGAACGCTTTTCCTCGATGAAATCGGCGATATGCCGCTGGACGTGCAAACACGTCTGCTGCGCGTGCTGGCCGATGGGCAGTTTTACCGCGTCGGCGGCTACGCCCCCGTTAAAGTCGACGTGCGCATTATCGCCGCCACGCACCAGAACCTTGAACAGCGCGTGCAGGAAGGCAAATTCCGTGAAGACTTGTTCCACCGTCTGAACGTGATTCGCGTCCATCTCCCGCCGCTACGCGAACGCCGGGAAGATATTCCGCGTCTGGCGCGCCATTTCCTGCAGGTGGCGGCTCGCGAACTGGGCGTGGAAGCCAAACTGCTGCACCCGGAAACCGATGCCGCGTTGACGCGACTGGCGTGGCCGGGCAACGTGCGTCAGCTGGAAAACACCTGTCGCTGGCTCACCGTTATGGCTGCCGGGCAGGAAGTGCTGATTCAGGATTTACCGGGTGAACTGTTTGAATCTACCGCGCCCGAAAGCAGCACCGGACAGTCGTTACCTGACAGCTGGGCGACGCTGCTGGCGCAGTGGGCGGATCGCGCGCTGCGTTCCGGTCATCAAAACCTGCTTTCCGAAGCGCAGCCTGAAATGGAGCGCACGTTACTCACGACTGCGCTTCGCCATACTCAGGGGCATAAACAGGAAGCGGCACGGCTGCTGGGTTGGGGGCGAAATACCCTGACGCGGAAGCTGAAAGAGCTGGGAATGGAATAACACTTCTACGCCTGTTGGCGCAGCGCTGATCAGAACTACGCCTGGTAGTCCCGGTCAGCGCTGCACCACAGAAGGTTTTAGATGACGCGTGAAAATTGCTGCAAGCGGGCTTTCTGGCGCAGGTAGGCGTCAAAGCACATGCAGATATTACGAATCAACAAGCGCCCTTTTGGCGTCACCTGAATCGCTTTATCGCTCACATCCACCAGCCCATCCTTCGCCAGCGGCGCGAGCAGCTTCAGATCTTCAGCAAAGTAGTCGGCAAAGGCGAGTTCCCAATGGGATTCGACGTCGGCAAAATCGAGGCGGAAGTTGCAGATTAACGCCTTAATCACATCCCGACGGATGCAGTCATCGCGCGTAAGCGCAATGCCGCGCCACAGAGCGTTTCCGCTTTCATCCACCTGCTGATAATACTGTTTCAATTCTTTCTGATTCTGCGCATAGCAGTCGCCAATCATGCTGATCGCCGAGACTCCCATCCCCAGTAAATCGGTGTCGCCCTGGGTGGTGTAGCCCTGGAAATTACGGTGCAGCACACCTTCGCGCTGGGCAATGGCCAGCTCGTCATCAGGACGGGCGAAGTGGTCCATGCCGATAAACTGATAGCCGGTTTCCGTCAGGGACGAGATAGTTTCCTGCAGGATATCCAGCTTCTGCTGGGCAGAGGGCAAATCGGCATCTTTAATTTTGCGCTGAGCGGCAAAAAGCGTCGGCAGGTGCGCATAGTTAAAGACGCTCAGACGATCGGGATTCAGCTCTGCCACGCGTTTCAGCGTGAAGGCGAAGCTTTCCGGCGTCTGTTTCGGCAGGCCGTAGATCAGATCGATATTGGTCGAGGTAAAACCGATTTCGCGCGCGTGGTTCAGCAGCGCAAAAATAAATTCCTCATCCTGCTCGCGATTGACCAGGCGCTGAACCTCTTTGTTAAAGTCCTGCACGCCCATGCTCAGGCGATTAAAGCCCTCGGCTCGCAGGTGATCGAGTACATCCAGCTCGATTTCACGCGGATCGACTTCAATAGAGATTTCAGCATCGGCCTCAAAACGGAAGTTGGCCCGCAGAAGATCCATCAGACGGCTGATTTGCGTTTTATTGAGATAGGTTGGCGTACCGCCGCCCCAGTGGAGCTGGCTTATGTTTCGCCCGGCAAACAGCGGCGCACGGTGCAGGATTTCCTGCTCGAGGGCGTCCAGATACTGATCGGCTTTGTGCTGCTGGCGGGTGACGATTTTATTGCACCCGCAGAAATAGCAGAGCTTGTGGCAGAAAGGAATGTGAACATAGAGCGACAGCGGGCGTTCAGGATATCGCGCAACTGCCTGCAAAAAATCGGCCTCGCCGAAGGTTTCAGCAAACTCCAGCGCGGTCGGGTATGAGGTATAACGCGGCCCGGAATAGTTATATTTCTGGATCAGGGCCAGATCCCAGTCGATGTTTGGTACAGACATGCTCACTCCTTCCGTTGGTGTCGCGTTCGTATACGGCGGCCCGTTTTGACCCCATTGCGGGTCAATATTCGGGTGCGCAGCCACCTCTGTCGCCGCGACAACCGCCGTAGTTTAACGAATAACCACACCAGATAACATATAACCGGAAGGGTTATAAGAAGGACTATAGAGCCCGCTGGGTGCAAATGTTAGTTTCCACCTTTCAGCAGACGCATCATATCGTCCTGCTTTTCTTCTTCTTCGTCTTCTTCATCGTCGTAAGAGAGACCGAGCTGCTGCATCAGTTCATCGATACGATCCAGTTTGGCATCGACCCATTTCTGCTCTTCAGCGTTCAGGGCTTCACCGCCCTCAAGACGTTCCAGCAGCGCGTCCAGGCGCTCATCGTTCTCCAGCATATCCAGCTCAGCCTGCGGTGAAAGCATAGGTTTCTCGCTCTTTTTAGGTTTTTGCTGCTTGATAACCGGGGCGTCCGTCACGCCCAGGGGAATTGGCGTTTTGCTCCCGATGCGCGGATCTTTCTGTTTGGATTGTTGCGCGGCGGAACCTGAAGCACTGCTGCCGTTCGCACGGCTACCCGAAGCATGACCACTATGCTTTTTCGCACGTTTGCGATCGCGAGCTTCCTGATTCAGTTCTTCACGGGTTTTGCGGTGCGCTTTTGCCGGGCGTTTAGCGCCCGCTGTGGATGTCGGTTTTTTCATGATGCCTTGTCTTTAAGCCATTTTCTTCAGTATAGAATTGCGGCGAAATCTAGCAGAAAGCAAGCAAAGAAAAAAGGCGACAGAGCAATCTGTCGCCTTTTTTCCTGACTCTCAACCCTTAACGGGTTATTCAATCCCTGTTTGCTAACAACTCACCCTGTTTATCCCTTAGCGAATATCATCCTTAATAGGGTCCATTTCCTTTTTTGAACGCCTCCTGGCGCTAACCATCCTGGTCGTCTTCCTGAGTCTTCGCCTCCTGGCGCTCCTGACCCTTATCCCTAAGTCGTTATCCTGTTGGCATCCTCGCCTTGGGTGCTACTTTACCTTTTTCAGTACTTCTGACAAGCCATCAAACTGGCCAAAATGGTATTTTCAGATAATTCCAAATCCTCAACATTATGATTTTAAATGATATGTTATTTTTACCGCATGAGGATTCTCTTAAATATCCCATAGAGATTATGGGCAATGTCTCACAAACCTAATGGGTTTAATCTACATCCCGGAAGCGAAGTGAAAAGCCTTTTGCCTGCATTCAGGTATACTCCCCTTCAGATTAAGATTTTTGGAGACGACCACGTGACTACCTGGAACTACCAACAGACGCATTTTGTCACCAGTGCGCCTGATATTCGCCACTTACCGCCTGATACAGGTATCGAAGTGGCATTTGCTGGCCGCTCCAACGCGGGCAAATCCAGCGCCCTGAATACACTGACGAACCAGAAAAGCCTGGCGCGTACCTCTAAAACACCAGGTCGTACCCAGCTGATTAACCTGTTTGAAGTCGCTGATGGTAAGCGCCTGGTGGATTTACCCGGTTACGGATACGCAGAAGTGCCGGAAGAGATCAAAATCAAATGGCAGCGCGCGCTGGGGGAATACCTGGAAAAACGCCAGTGCCTGAAAGGGTTGGTTGTACTGATGGATATCCGCCATCCGCTTAAAGATCTCGATCAGCAGATGATCCACTGGGGCGTCGCCAGCGAAATTCCTGTTCTGGTGCTGCTGACCAAAGCCGATAAACTGGCGAGCGGTGCGCGTAAAGCACAGTTAAAACTGGTGCGCGAAGCCGCGGTAGAATTTGGCGGTGACGTGCAAATTGAGACGTTTTCATCGCTGAAAAAGCAAGGTGTGGACGTTTTACGTCATAAGCTTGATAGCTGGTTTAACGATCTGGAACCCGCGACAGAAGCGGAAGAGTGATAAAAAGCGCGGCGATGTCCGCGTTTTTTTTGTCCAAATATTTTCTTTGCCGCAATAAAAAACGCCCCAGTCATTACTGACTGGGGCGGCTAAAATATTCAGCCAAATCCGATTACGTGAAGTAAAAGGTCTGAAAGATAGAACATCTTACCTCTGTACCCTACGTCGTTAACTCTACTCTTTTTTTATCGCTGGACAAAGCACTTTTTGTAGTTTTTTTTCACTCTTTACATAGGTAAATCTAATGATCGTCACAAAAACCACGCTGTTATGTTGCTTACTTACATAAACAGCGTCTTAGTCATCGGACCTTTAGTGAGCTTGATCCCAGTTGTCTCCGCTCCCAACTTCCACCAGCAGTGGCACATCTAATTTCATGCTGCTTTCCATCAGTTCGTGGATCTTTTTCGAGACTGCTTCCAGATCATCCTTGTGCACTTCAAACACCAGTTCATCGTGTACCTGCATGATCATCTTCACGCGGGGTTTGTCCTTTTCCAGCCAGGCATCAACCGCAATCATCGCGCGTTTGATGATGTCTGCTGCGGTCCCCTGCATCGGTGCGTTGATTGCCGCACGTTCAGCGCCGGCGCGGCGCGCAGCGTTACTGGAGGTGATATCCGACAGATAGAGACGACGGCCATCGAGAGTTTCCACATAGCCCTTTTCCTTCGCCTGAGCGCGAGTTCGCTCCATGTATTCCAGCACGCCCGGATAGCGCTCAAAGTAGAGATCCATGTACTTCTGCGACTCTTTGCGCGGAATATTGAGCTGGCGAGAGAGGCCAAAAGCGCTCATGCCGTAGATCAGGCCGAAGTTAATCGCCTTCGCGCTGCGGCGCTGCTCCCCGGTCACGCTGTCCAGTGGCAGACCGAACACTTCTGCCGCCGTGGCGCGGTGGATATCTTTGCCTTCCGCAAATGCCGTCAGCAAACCTTTATCACGCGACAGGTGCGCCATGATGCGCAGCTCGATTTGCGAGTAGTCGGCCGAGACGATCAGATAATCTTCCGGGGCAATAAATGCCTGACGGATGCGTCGCCCCTCTTCGTTACGAACTGGAATGTTTTGCAGGTTAGGATCGGTCGATGATAAACGCCCGGTCGCCGCAACCGCCTGGTGGTAGGAGGTATGAACGCGGCCGGTTTTTGGATTGATCATCAGCGGGAGCTTATCGGTGTAAGTCGATTTTAGCTTCGCGAGGCCGCGGTATTCCAGAATCACTTTCGGCAGCGGGTAATCCAGCGCCAGCTCTTCCAGCACCTCTTCCGAGGTGGACGGCGCGCCGCCAGGTGTTTTCTTCAGCGGTTTAATGCCCTGTTTTTCAAAAAGAATAGTTTGCAGCTGTTTGGTGGACGCGAGGTTAAAAGGCTCGCCGGCAATGTCATGCGCTTTCAGTTCCAGCTCATTCAGACGCAGGCTGATCTCTTCCGAATGTTTGTGCAGTACCGCAGGATCAATTTTGACGCCATTACGCTCAATACGAGACAACACCGGCACCAGCGGCATTTCAACATTTTCGAAAATATTCAGTGGCCCTTCCTGCTTTTGCAGTTTCGGGTACATCTTCAGGTGCAGTTGCAGAGTTACGTCCGCATCTTCCGCCGCATAGCGGCCCGCCTCTTCCAGGGCGATCTGGTTGAAGGTCAGCTGGTTTTTGCCCTTCCCGGCAATCTCTTCAAAGGTGACGGTTTTATGCTTGAGCCAGCGATCGGAGAGTGAATCCATATCGTGGCGGCCCGCCACGCTGTTCAGGATGTAAGATTCCAGCATGGTGTCGAAGGCAATACCGCGCAACTCGATGCCGTAGTTCTGCAAAATACCGCGGTCATACTTCAGGTTTTGCCCGACCTTAAGCGCTTTGTCATCTTCCAGCAGCGGTTTGAGTAGCTCAAGCACGCGGTCACGGGAGATTTGATCCGGAGCATCCAGATAATCATGCGCGACCGGGACATAGGCGGCGATGCCTGGCTCGGTGGCAAAGGAAAGGCCCACCATATTGGCGGAGATGTTATCCAGACTGTCGGTTTCGGTGTCAAAGGCGAAGACCGGCGCTTTTTTCAGTTTCTCGATCCAGGCGATAAGCTGCGCTTCTTCCAGCACCGTTTCGTAGTTTTCGAAGGAGAGCGTACTGGCGGCCTCTTCGACGTCCTCATCGGCATCAACAACGATTGTCTCTTTTGGCTTCGCGGCAGGTTTTGCGCCCTTTGCCTGCATCCATTTACCGGCTTCGAGATCTGTTATCCAGCGTTTGAACTCATATTGCTTAAACAGGCCGAGAAGCTCTTCCGCCACCGGCTGCTGAACTTCGAGCTGCTCACAGGTAAGTTCCAGCTCGACGTCGGTTTTGATGGTGGCCAGCTTATAGGAGAGGTAGGCCACCTCTTTGTTCTGCTCCAGCTTCGCCGCCATGGTTTTTGCACCACGGAACGTCAGGCCGGCGATTTTGTCTGATTCGGCATACAGCGTATCCAGCCCACCCAGGCCTTGCAGCAGCGCCTGCGCGGTTTTTTCGCCGACACCTGGCACACCTGGAATGTTATCCGAGGAGTCGCCCATTAAGGCGAGGAAATCAATGATTAGCTCTGGCGGCACGCCATATTTGGTGACGACTTCTTCCGGCCCAAGAATGGTATTGGTCATGGTATTGATGAGGGTGATCCCAGGCGTAACCAGCTGCGCCATGTCTTTATCACCCGTACTGATCAGCACCGGACGGCCCATTTTCTCTGCTTCACGGGCCAGCGTACCGATGACGTCGTCCGCTTCTACCCCAGAAACTGCCAGCAGCGGCAGGCCCATCGCTTTTACCATCGTGTGCAACGGCTCGATTTGCGCGCGCAGATCGTCTGGCATCGGCGGGCGATGGGATTTGTAATCCTCAAAAAGCTCGTCGCGGAAGGTTTTACCCTTCGCATCGAATACCACCGCCGCATGTGACGGCTGGTATTGCAGGATCAGACTGCGCAGCATATTCAGCACGCCATACATCGCGCCGGTTGGCTCCCCTGCGCTATTGGTCAGAGGAGGAAACGCATGATACGCCCGATACAGGTATGAAGAGCCGTCGACGAGAATAAGAGGGTTTTCTGGAATCTGAACCATAATGTTCGTGCCTTTAATCAATTTATGGCTAAAGGATGCCACAGAAGGATGAAAACATCAGTTTTTAGCACCGAATACAGGAAAAGATTTTGCGATCGTCGGGATCGCTCGCAAAATCAAACTGTGGATAAGTTTGTGCATACTTTTAATTCATATGAAGAATATTGTCATTTCCAGATCGCGTATGATTTTTTTATAGAATATTATCAGCTAGTTATAAATAGATCCGAACGGTATATTTCCATTTGATGACTATTTGCTCTATGTGGATATAAGAAGAGCCTAATAAGGTATGACAGACAAATAATCTGTTAAGGTGCAGATCCTGCGGTATCGTGGAGTGAAAGCCCCTGCTTTTATTTGTTTTCTGGTAAAATCAGCGCCCTGCGGCACCGGTTTGGCTGCCAGATTACAGCTAACTACCTGAAAAAGCTCATCATGTCGAGATTACTCGCTGCAGTAACATTACTGTTAAGCATCTTTTTAACGATCCTGGTTACCATCGCCTGTTCAGTGCCGATCATCGTCGCCGGAATCATTAAACTATTACTGCCTGTCCCTGCTGTCTGGCGCGCGGTATCAGTCTTCTGCAATTTTATGATGTACTGCTGGTGTGAAGGGCTGGCATGGCTGCTACGCCTGAACCCGCATCTGCAATGGGATATCGAAGGGCTGGAAGGCCTGAACAAGAAAAACTGGTATTTACTGCTCTGTAATCACCACAGTTGGGCAGATATCGTGGTGTTATGCGTGCTGTTTCGCAAACATATTCCGATGAACAAATACTTTCTCAAGCAGCAACTGGCTTGGGTGCCGTTTATCGGGCTGGCCTGCTGGTCGCTGGATATGCCGTTTATGAAACGCTATTCACGCAGCTATCTTATTCGTCATCCCGAACGCCGAGGGCGTGATGTTGAAACGACACGTCGCTCCTGTGAGAAATTTCGGGCTCACCCGACGACAATCGTTAACTTCGTTGAAGGCTCACGTTTTACGGAACTGAAACGTCAGCAAACTCGATCCCCTTATAAGAATCTACTGCCGCCAAAAGCGGCGGGAATTGCGATGGCCCTTAATGTACTGGGATCGCAGTTCGATAAATTGCTGAATGTGACGCTGTGCTATCCAGAAAATGACGAGACACCTTTTTACGATATGTTAAGCGGTAAACTGACGCGTATTGTGGTGAGGATAAACCTGGTGCCGGTGAATGAAGAGCTGCACGGCGATTACATCAATGATAAGAATTTCAAACGTCGTTTCCAGCTGTGGCTGAACACGCTGTGGAATGATAAAGATGTGCTGATAAACGATCTTAAGTATGCAAACAAAAACGCCGGTCTGTGACCGGCGTTTTCACTTTTATTTCTTCTCAACCAGATATTTCACGGTGTCAGCGTACTGCTGCACGAAGATATCCATATTGCTGGTATCCATACCCTGCGGATTCACCTGGTATTTACCATTGACGAACATCGCCGGAACGCCCTGCAGCTGAAGGTCTGCGGCCGCTTTTTCCTGCTGCGCGACCAGAGATTTCACCACAAAGCTGTTCCATGCTGCGTCGTAATCTTCGCCTTTCACGCCCGCATCAACAAAGACTTTACGGATATCAGCAACGGTCTGAACAGTTTGAGTTTTCTGTACAGCTTCAAACATAGGTGCTGTGACTTGATCTTCCACGCCCAGCGCCAGCGCAACAGCCCAGGCTTGCGTCAGATCTTTACCCAAAGGACCCAGGAACTCGACATGATACTTGGTCATTTTGGTGCCTTCAGGCAGCTTTTTCTTCACGTTATCAGAAACGTGCAGAACTTCTTCAAACTGGTAGCAGTGCGGGCAATAGAATGAGAAGAACTCAAGCACCTGCGGCTCACCGGCAACCGGCTTTTCGAGGGTAGTGAACTGCTTGCCATCGCTGAATTGAGCAGCAGATGCGCTAAATGCCAGAATCATACCTGCCAGCGCCAGCCATATTTTTTTCATGATCAACTTTCTCCTGATGTGTCCGATTAATACATTGGCGTTAATTGAAGTGGCGGTTCCTGCAGAACCTTAACTTGCTGAATAAAGGTGGTTGTCTGGCTGCGCCAGTAATCTTCCCCGGTAAGCCATGGGAAGTTTTTAGGAAACGCGGGATCGTCCCAACGCCTGATTAACCATGCGAGATAATATACAAAACGCATGGCGCGTAAAGGTTCAATCAGGGCAATTTCGTCTGAATTAAAGGGACTAAATTCTTCGTAGGCTTCGATGATGGTTTCAAGCTGCATCCGCTGTTCGGCTTTATCACCATTCAGCAGCATCCACAGATCCTGAATCGCTGGCCCCATACGGGCATCATCGAGATCAACAAATAGCGGGCCGTCGCGCCAGAGAATATTCCCCGCGTGGCAGTCGCCATGTAAACGCAGAATATCGGTTTGATCATCCCAGCACTCAGTTACGGCAGCAATAAGGGCATCGGTGGCTTTCAGGAAATTCGCTTTCAACGCTTTGGGAATCAGCGTAGATGTTTCGAACACCTGACGCGGCTCCGTTAAATATTCCTCAAGCCCAATAACAGGTCGTGCGCTGAATGCTTTTTTGCGCCCTGTCTGATGCATGCGTCCCAGGTAACGAGCGACCCACTCCATTTGATCGATATTATCAGACTCAAACTGGCGCCCACCCAGGCTCGGGAAAACAGCAAAGAAATATCCCTGATGCGTGAGCAGCGACTGGTGATTAAACTGAATAGGTGCGGCGACCGGGACGTCGTCATTCACCAGATCGAAAGCGAACTGGTGCTCTTCCTGAATTTGCTCCGCCGACCAGCGTTGGGGACGATAGAATTTGACGACAAAGCGCTGGCGATCCTCGTCCTGGAATTGATAGACGCGGTTTTCATAGCTGTTTAAAGGGGTTAGCCCGGAATCCACTCGAATGCCCTGTTCAAACAGAGCATCCATAATGGTATCCGGGTTTAATGTCTGGAAAGTAAAAGCCTTGTCGTTCATCCGATCATCCGGAAATTATACGAATGATTCAGGATATCATTTCACAGCGATTTCGATGGCGCCGCTTACAAGGTTTTACTCTTTAATTACGCCACGGGCGCGCAGCAGCGCGGTTTTGAAATCTTCCTCATAATCTTTCTTAATACCTGGAATCGCGGCATCTTTATCAGAATCACGCATTTTAAGATGATAGATCAGGATGTCATCAGAAAGGTCGGCCAGTTCGCCGTCATAACCTGACTCTTTCGCCAGTTTCTGTAAAAATTGCATCAGGTTAAGCTCTGGCTCTTTTTGCCAGGCAGGCTGGAGAAGTTCGATAACTTCGTTCAGACGTTTACATTTCATCGTAGTGCTCCTTTCATTGATAGGAACACGTTAGCAGGGTCAATCCCACAATAAAAGAGGCGACATTCGTGAATCAGTGCCGGGGAGTGCTCGGCGTCGTGCTTGCAGGGGGAAGGGCGACGAGGATGGGCGGAAAAGATAAGGGCTTACAGGAGCTTAATGGAAAGCCATTATGGCTGCACGTCGCCGATGCGCTGAGAGTCCAGGTGGGAGCAATCGCCGTTAGCGCTAATCGTCACATTGATATTTATCAGCAACGCGGATATCCCGTCTATCAGGATGCGTTAGCTAACTATCCTGGGCCTCTGGCTGGCATGCTGAGCGTGATGCAGCAGGCAGATGATGAATGGTTTCTTTTCTGCCCATGTGATACGCCGTTTATCCCCTCTACGCTTGCTGAGCGCATGATAGAACACCGAAAAGACGCTCCCGTCGTCTGGGTACATGACGGAGAGCGCGATCACCCTGCGATTACGTTGATTAGCAGGAAACTTTGTCCAGATTTACGCGCTTACCTGTCCTCAGGGGAGAGACGCGTTATGGTATTTATGCGCCAGTCAGGCGGTCATTCCGTTGATTTTAGCGATCTGAAAGAGGCTTTTGTTAACGTGAATACCACGGAAGATTTGCAAACACTGCAGGGGAAAGTATGAAACCTGTTTTAGCGATTGCCGCCTGGAGTGGGACGGGGAAAACATCACTTCTGAAAAAGCTGATCCCGGCCCTGTGCGCGCAAGGTATTCGTCCAGGATTGATTAAGCATACTCACCACAATATGGATATTGATAAGCCCGGCAAAGACAGCTACGAGCTGCGAAAAGCGGGTGCGGCTCAAACCATGGTAGCCAGCGCGCAACGATGGGCATTAATGACGGAGACACCGGGAGAAGAGGCGCTGGATTTGGATTATCTGGTGAGCCGAATGGATCATTCGACGCTGGATCTGGTGCTGGTTGAGGGATTTAAGCATGAATCGGTAGCGAAGATTTTGCTTTTCAGAAGCGATGCAGGGCATGAAATCGCTGAATTGACCGTGGATCAGCATGTGATTGCTGTCGCCAGTGATATTCCGCTTTCACTTCCGGTGCCGATTCTGGATTTAAATGATGTTGCTGGTGTTGTTGCGTTTATTCAGGAGTGGATGGCAGGACAGTAACCGGGCTGTTGTGCCGGTCCGGGATTAATTTTGAATAAAGACAAAAACGCAAAAAGGCCATCCTTGCGGATGGCCTCTTCACTTATTTGATGCCTGGCAGTTCCCTACTCTCACATGGGGAGACCCCACACTACCATCGGCGCTACGGCGTTTCACTTCTGAGTTCGGCATGGGGTCAGGTGGGACCACCGCGCTAAAGCCGCCAGGCAAATT
>Ga0209281_1000218_pt1 | contig 125308 bp, 123 predicted proteins | sample MedtruBG_FD_187514 | JGI IMG/M metagenome (GOLD analysis project Ga0209281, IMG submission 187514) | Root nodule microbial communities of legume samples collected from California, USA - Medicago truncatula BG (SPAdes) (version 2) | ecosystem: Host-associated > Plants > Roots > Nodule | place...
TTTCCTTAACCTGAATAACTTTTTGCTTTTTCTTCTGTTCCTTAGAAGACTTGCTCTTTTCATAGAGGAATTTGCCGTAATCCATGATACGACAAACTGGCGGCTCGGCGTTAGGGCTGATTTCGACTAAGTCTACTCCGGACTCTTCTGCTTTTTCCAGAGCTTCTCTCAGACTCACAATACCTAGCTGCTCGCCTTCCAGACCTGTTAAGCGAACTTCCTGCGCGCGAATTTCGCCGTTGATACGATTCGGGCGCGCCGTTTGAACTCGTTTTCCGCCTTTAATACCTTATACCTCCAGTTGTTGAAGACTGCGGCTGCGAATCTCTAGTCGCAGCTTCTCAATCACTTCATTTACGTCCAGGCTGCCCAAGTCTTTACCACGGCGGGTGCGAACGGCAACTTTGCCTGATTCCACCTCTTTATCACCGCAGACCAACATGTAAGGGACACGACGTAATGTGTGCTCACGGATTTTAAAGCCAATCTTCTCATTTCTCAAGTCCGCTTTTACGCGAATGCCCGCATTTTGTAGTTTCTGCGTCAATTCTTTAACGTAATCGGCCTGAGAATCGGTAATGTTCATCACCACAACCTGCACAGGTGCAAGCCATGTTGGGAAGAAGCCCGCGAACTCTTCGGTTAAAATACCGATGAAGCGTTCAATCGACCCCAGAATAGCACGGTGAATCATTACCGGCACCTGGCGCTCGTTGTCTTCGCCTACATAAGAAGCGCTTAAACGTGCCGGGAGTGAGAAGTCCAGCTGTACCGTACCGCACTGCCATGCGCGATCGAGACAGTCATACAATGTAAATTCAATTTTCGGACCGTAGAAAGCCCCTTCACCCAGTTGATACTCAAATGGGATACCGTTCTCTTCCAGTGCAACTGCAAGATCCGCCTCAGCACGATCCCATGTTTCATCGCTACCGATACGTTTTTCCGGACGCGTTGACAGCTTGACCACGATTTTCTCGAAGCCAAACGTGCTGTACATATCGTAGACCATACGAATGCAGGCGTTAACTTCTTCACGCACCTGCTCTTCCGTACAGAAAATATGGGCATCATCCTGTGTAAAGCCACGAACGCGCATCAGGCCATGCAGGGCACCTGACGGTTCATTACGATGACAGCTACCGAATTCCGCCATACGCAACGGCAGGTCGCGGTAGGATTTCAGACCCTGGTTAAAGATCTGAACGTGTCCCGGGCAGTTCATTGGTTTAATGCAGTATTCACGGTTCTCTGAAGAGGTCGTGAACATAGCATCTTTATAGTTGTCCCAGTGGCCGGTTTTTTCCCACAGCACACGGTCCATCATGAACGGGCCTTTCACTTCCTGATACTGGTACTCTTTCAGTTTGGAACGGACAAACGTTTCCAGTTCGCGGAAGATTGTCCAGCCGTCGTTGTGCCAGAACACCATGCCTGGCGCCTCTTCCTGCATATGATACAGGTCGAGCTGTTTACCGATTTTACGGTGGTCACGCTTCGCGGCCTCTTCCAGACGAACCAGATAGGCGCTCAGGGCTTTTTTATCAGCCCATGCGGTACCATAAATACGCTGCAACATTTTATTGTTGCTGTCACCGCGCCAGTACGCGCCGGCAATTTTCATCAGTTTGAAATGATGACAGAAACGCATGTTCGGCACGTGCGGACCACGGCACATGTCGACATATTCTTCGTGATGATACAAGCCAGGCTTGTCATCATGCGCGATGTTCTCATCAAGAATAGACACTTTGTAGGTCTCGCCGCGCTTCACGAAGGTTTCACGCGCTTCGTGCCAGCTGACTTTTTTCTTGATGACGTCGTAGTTCGTTTCGGCGAGCTCGTGCATACGTTTTTCGAGCGCGTCGATATCTTCCTGGGTCAGCGTGTGGTCGAGATCAACGTCATAATAGAAGCCGTTGTCGATGACCGGGCCAATCGCCATTTTGGTGTGCGGCCACAGTTGCTTAATCGCATGACCAAGCAGGTGCGCACAGGAGTGACGAATGATCTCAAGGCCTTCTTCATCTTTCGCGGTAATGATGGAAAGCTTCGCATCGTTTTCAATGAGGTCAGACGCATCAACCAGCTCGCCATTCACGCGGCCAGCAATAGTGGCTTTCGCCAGGCCTGGACCAATGTCCATGGCAACATCCATTGGGCTTACGGCGTTGTCGTAATGGCGTTGGCTGCCATCAGGAAGAGTAATAACAGGCATTTTATATCCTTATTTGCAGTGATGCCCCACACATAAGAGCATATACAAAGAAAATAATCGTTTTTAAACAAAAGATAACGAATCCATCTGACCAACAATCGTCAAATTGGCCCGTCATCAGAGACTCGCCGGAATCAGATTAATGGAGATTTACGGCAAGCCCCTCAATGGTAACACTAACAAAAGGGCAAATGCACCCCGTGCGGATCACATTGGCGCGTCTAATGCTTCCGTATGAGTGTGTAAAATTTCGCTGTCCGGCGCTCGCATTCCCGTTTTGCTGAGCTAATCTTGTACAGGGTCCTTACACAGTAGAGGGGTATAATATGAATGTATCCAGCAGAACTGTCGTTGTCTTAAATCTGCTTTCAGCAACGGGATTGATCTTGATCCTGGCCGACAAGTTTCATTGGTTCTGACCCGCTTCGGCTTACACTGTAAACTCGCTTTTGGTAAACTACGACGCTCATACGATGAGGGAACGAGTTATGCCATCTAAGCGCTTTGCTCAAAAACACTGGAAAATGGTGGTCGTGCTTATTGCCATTTGCGGCGCACTATTGTTATTACGATGGGCTGCGATGATTTGGGGATAAAGCCGACCACGCATGCCTGTAAGCACGTCTGGGCGTGATAAGATATGTATATTCCCTGTTAAAGTGGAATACAAAAACTGAATAATGCTGATATAAATTTACGACTTATTCATGAGTGCAAAAACCGGTACATCATTATCCGGTTTTCTCACTCGCCATGAACGTACCTGATATTATCAGGACCATTCACCCGCGACTAAAGTATGTACGTTGAAGGCATCATTCATTGACTGACCAGTAGACTGAGAACCGGGTGCAATGTTGGAACCCGCTTCCACGTCGGAGGCATGCGTAATACCGACAGGAGTGCTGGCGTCGCTGGCAGGTGCGGTCAAGGTATCAGCAGCAAAGACACCGAATGAAAGTGTAGAAAGCACCATTGCTGCTGCAGCAGTTTTGATTTTTTTCATAATTATCTTTCTCTTTCGAAATTATTACAGAACAACCTGAGGCCTATATCAGCCTGTATTGACAGTGTAGATCTGGATCACACTTTTGCCTAGTCAGTTTATTTATCAAAAAGTGTCAAATAAATTGAATTAACGCGTTACAACAAGAATGTGAAGAGAATATGGAGAAAGGCGTTTTATATATTTTTTAAAACGACGTTTGATATTTAAAAGCACGGAAAGCTAATACTTGAAACACGGGCCGGAAATTACCGGCCCGCTTAAATTACATTTTATAACCTAATGAGATCGTGGTTCGGCGATCGGTATGCTCAGGCGCAGACTCCGGCGGGGCCGAGTTCCAGGTCACGTTATAAGCGACTTTCAAACCAAAGTGTTCGTTTATTGCCACGTTGAGCGCGGTCTCTGAGTTCAGCGTTGTATCATCCGCCCCAAAAACAGAGACACCCTGAGTAAATTTCGCGTTATCAGTGAATTGCCAGGCGTACGTCCCGGACGCATACCCTAACGGCTGCGTTTTCGTTTCGCCGTCGGTGTATTCGTCATAACGCACACCCGGACCAAATTCGAAACGGAAGCTGTGCACCGGTCCGTTCAGGAACTGACGCCCATAACCCGCCGTGAAGACATCGCGCTGGCGATAGCCGTTATACCGGTCGGTTAACCAGCTTGCCTGGCCGAAAAGATAATCAGTGTCCGTCATGTTGTAACGGCTACGTCCACCGACAGCATATTTTTCAGAAGAACGCTCATCATTGGAAGAGGTGTTGCTGGCATTTCCCCAAAGAGACCAGGCGGTGGTGTTGCCATACCACGTAAGGGTGGTATCAGCCGTCAGGGACGAACTTTTCGTGTTACCCGATTGCGCCAGGTAGCCTGCGTTCAGATTGCCTTCAAACGGTTTTTTTGCACTGGAAGGGTCATCCATGACAGTAAAAACGGTATCGTCAGCGGCTGCATACATCGAGGCAAACACGCCACCCGCCAGCATCATTGCAGCGGGTACTGTCTTCAAAAGCTTCATTTATTTAGAGTCCGTACAACAAAAAAAGAGACCATCACGGTCTCGGAAACTTTCTTGGGGATCAATGACAAGGCATCCATCGAAAGGTAACAAATTATAAAAAGGCTCAAATAACATAGCAATGATTTCTTCTTTCCTTTTTTGAATAAGAACGATCTTAAATCTTCTTTTATTACATATTAAAAAAAGGAGCATGAGTGTAAATATTCATTTTTAAAATCATACTGTTATTTACTTTCTCTTCCTGCGAAAGGGTGCCAGACTATGGGTGTTACAGCTAAAAGGAGGTCATGATGGTAAAAATTTATACGCTGACGCTCTCCCCTTCTCTTGATAGCGCCACGCTTACCCCACAAATTTATCCCGAAGGAAAACTTCGTTGCAGCGCGCCGGTTTTTGAGCCGGGCGGTGGCGGAATTAATGTCGCGCGCGCAATTACCCATCTTGGCGGTAAGGCTACGGCTATTTTTCCGGCAGGTGGTGCAACCGGAGAACATCTGGTGTCGCTCCTGACGGAAGAAAAGGTGCCGGTGGAAACCGTTAATGCCGAGGACTGGACGCGTCAAAATTTACACGTCCATGTTAAATCCAGCGGCGAGCAGTATCGTTTTGTCATGCCCGGCGCCCGGCTCAGTGAAAAAGAGTTTCAGCAGCTTGAAGAAAAAGTACTGGCCATTGAAAGCGGCGCCATCCTTGTGATCAGCGGCAGTCTGCCGCCAGGCGTGGAAACGGCCAAATTAACCCAGCTTATCCGTCGTGCCCAGGGTAATGGCCTGCGCTGTATCGTTGATAGTTCCGGAGACGCGCTCCTTGCGGCCCTGGAGCCAGGAAATCTTGAGCTGGTGAAACCGAACCAGAAAGAGTTGAGTGCGCTGGTGAATCGCGAATTAAGCCAGCCAGACGACGTTCGCACCGCAGCGCAAGAGCTGGTGCAAAGTGGTAAAGCCCATCGGGTCGTTGTATCACTGGGTCCTCAGGGGGCGCTGGCGGTGGATAAAACCGGCTTCGTGCAGGTGGTTCCACCCCCGATGAAAAGCCAAAGTACCGTCGGCGCGGGGGACAGTATGGTCGGCGCTATGACGCTCAAACTGGCGCAGGGAGCCTCCCTGCTCGAGATGACTCGCTACGGAGTCGCCGCCGGGAGTGCCGCCACGATTAACCAGGGTACGCGCTTGTGCTCACTGGCTGACACGCAAAAAATTGTCGATTACCTCGCCAGTCAATAATCTGCACGTCCCCTGAACACCAGGGGACGGTATCAATGAGTCGCCAAACGCTGGCTATCGACTATGCTAAGAAAACTTTCAGGATTACAACGAGGTGAAAAATGAGCAGTGGTGATATTACCCGCTACGTAGTGACCGTTAAATTTCATGAAGACTCGCTGACAGAACTGAATGAAATGATCAATCATCTTACCCGAGCCGGTTTTTCGCTTACCATGGCTGATGACGACGGCAATATTCACGATCTCGGCACCAATACCTTTGGCTTAATCAGTGCGTTAAGCCCTGAGGAAGTGAAAGAGCTCGCGCTGGGTCTGACAAAAGCAGCAACAGGAAAAGAGGCAGAAATTGAGATCGCTCAGTGGGAGGAGTGGCGCAAAAAAGAACAATAAATGCCCTGTCTTAACCCAAACGGCTCAGGTGTGCGTTAGTTCGTATCTTTTTACCGCGACTCTGCGCTAACGTAATGATCTGGCAGACAACATGGGAGAATCATCATGTGGCAGGCTATCAGTCATCTTTTAAACGAGCAAATAGGGGAAGGTGAAATTGAACTGCGTAACGAATTGCCAGGCGGAGAAATACACGCCGCATGGCATTTACGCTACGCAGGACGTGACCTCTTCGTTAAATGCGATGAGCGAGAACTGTTACCTGGTTTCACCGCCGAAGCCGATCAGCTGGAGTTGTTATCACGCAGCAAAACGGTACAAGTCCCGCAGGTTTTGGCGGTAGGCAGCGATCGTGATTACAGTTTCCTGGTGATGGAGTACCTGCCCCCCCGTCCGCTGGATGCCCATAATGCGTATATTTTAGGCCAGCAAATTGCCCGTCTTCATCAGTGGAGCGATCAGCCGCAATTTGGCCTCGACTTTGATAACGATCTTTCTACCACGCCTCAGCCGAACGCCTGGCAGCGTCGGTGGTCAACCTTCTTCGCCGAGCAACGTATCGGCTGGCAGCTTGAACTGGCCGCCGAAAAAGGGTTAGCGTTTGGCAATATTGACGCCATTGTGGAGCATGTGCAGCAACGGCTCGCCTCACATCAGCCCCAACCCTCTTTATTACACGGTGATTTATGGTCAGAAAACTGCGCGTTGGGGCCAAACGGACCCTACATTTTTGATCCAGCCTGCTACTGGGGCGACCGCGAGTGCGACCTCGCTATGCTTCCTTTGCATCCTGAGCAACCCTCACAAATTTATGATGGCTATCAGTCCATCTCCCCGCTTCCGACGGGATTCCTCGAGCGCCAGCCTCTTTACCAGCTTTATACGCTGTTAAACCGCGCCATCCTCTTTGGCGGCGAACATCTGGTGAACGCCCAGCGCGCCTTAGACAGGATTTTAGCGGCGTAAATGGACAGGTGAAAACGGGTGGCCTGCGCCACCCGTGTTGCGCCTTACAGAAAACCGAGCAACGAAAAGAAGAAGTATCCCCCGACGATAATCAGAACGGGCAAAATATACAGCGGGAAAATTTGCAGGAAAATGGTGTGATGCGGGACAACGATCCGCGATTCAATCTGTTCGCGCGTCAGGCCATCCGCTCCTTTAGCCTGTTCCAGTATGAGCTGATCTTCTACGCCTTCGCGCAAAAAACGCGCCTGACGACTCATTCGTGCACCGGATGCCTGCAATGCCAGTGCAACAAAAATCAGGGCGTAAATGACCCAGAAGAGCACATTCGTTTTCTGGTGAAAATCTGGCGTAGGGGAGTTAAACCAGAAAACATTCAGGAATGGCGTATTAAAACGCATCATTTCAATCATCACATGGGCAAAATCAAGCATAACCGCGTTGATTCCGGCCTGTTTTTCGCTGTGCTCATACATAAACTTCAGGATGGAGATCAGCGTAGAAATCACCGCCGGAATGAAAATGACCCATCCGGCAATACGTTTTAATACCGCTATGCGTCCAGCTTGTTGATACGTCATCAGTTCCCCTTCGTAAAGACGCTTTCTTTGTGCCTAAGTTTACCCGCAGTGCATCATTTTCGCCTGATCTTTAAAAGCGATATGGTAAATTGCCTCTCATACTCAGCACTTATCACCTGCTCTACCCTACAGACAAGGAGTTATCGTTATGTCAACCTCACGCCAGATTGTTGCGGCCATTTTCGATATGGATGGACTACTCATCGATTCTGAGCCTCTCTGGGATCGTGCTGAACTGGATGTTATGGAAAGCCTTGGCGTAGATATCCGTCGCCGTAACGAGCTTCCTGATACCCTTGGCCTGCGCATCGATATGGTCGTTGAGCTATGGTACGCCCACCAGCCGTGGAATGGCCCGAGCCGCCAGGAAGTGACCGACCGAATTATCAGCCGCGCGATAACGCTGGTGGAAGAGACTCGCCCGCTTTTGCCAGGCGTGCGTGAAGCCGTAGCGCTCTGCGAAGCGCAGGGGTTAAAAGTGGGTCTGGCGTCCGCGTCGCCATTGCATATGCTGGAAAAAGTTCTCGCCATGTTTGACCTGCGTGAGAGCTTCGATGCGCTTGCCTCTGCGGAAAAACTGCCGTACAGCAAACCGCATCCGCAGGTCTATATGGACTGCGCCGCTAAGCTGGGCGTCGATACTCTGGCCTGTGTGGCGCTGGAAGATTCCGTAAACGGTATGATCGCTTCTAAAGCGGCTCGTATGCGCGCTATCGTGGTACCCGCTGAAGAGGGCCAACAGGATCCTCGTTTTGCCCTTGCGGATGTAAAGCTCGCCACGCTTGTCGATCTCACGGCAGCTCACCTGCGCGGTCAGTAAACCGGCTCTCGGGCAAAAGGATTTTGCCCGAAACTTTGACCGCGGTATAATTTTTAAAACAGCATTTCATTTTAATTTGTATTTCTGCCAGCGCCCTTCTACTCTTACCTCAAGAATAACAATAACCCTTACTTCTGAGGTAGAAATGATACTGGATGCCTTTAATCTGACGGGTAAAGTAGCCATCGTCACCGGCTGCGACACGGGGCTCGGCCAGGGGATGACCCTGGGCCTGGCACAGGCTGGTTGCGATATTGTGGGCGTTAACCGAAAGATTCCTGAGGAGACCGCCGCCCGCGTCACCGCGCTGGGTCGACGCTTTATGGCCATTCAGGCGGACTTAAGTCAGCAGGCCTGCATCCAGGATATCGTCACCAAAACGGTGGCTGAAATGGGGCGCGTCGATATTCTGGTCAATAACGCGGGGACTATCCGTCGGGAAGATGCCCTGACGTTCTCAGAAAAAAACTGGGATGACGTAATTAACCTCAACCTGAAATCGGTCTTTTTCCTCTCTCAGGCCGTGGCGCGGCAATTTATTGCCCAGGGTGAAGGCGGCAAAATTATCAATATTGCCTCCATGCTCTCCTTCCAGGGTGGCATTCGGGTGCCGTCATACACCGCCTCAAAAAGCGGCGTATTAGGCATCACCCGCCTGCTGGCGAATGAATGGTCAAAACACGGGATTAACGTCAACGCAATCGCCCCGGGTTACATGGCAACGGACAATACCCAGGCGTTGCGCGATGATGAAGAACGCAGCAAAGCGATTCTTGAGCGTATTCCCGCAGAACGGTGGGGAACGCCAGACGATTTGCAAGGCCCGGTCGTTTTCCTGGCCTCCGCTGCCTCAGACTACGTCAATGGCTACACTTTAGCCGTTGATGGAGGCTGGCTGGCGCGATAGCGCCACTTTGTGACAAAGAGTTACACCGTCACCTCTTCCGCCTACTGTATAAAAACCCTATACTGTATGAATTGACAGTTTTGTGGATTTTATCATGACGGCGGAAGGCCACCTGCTTTTTTCAATTGCCTGCGCAGTGTTTGCCAAAAACGCTGAGCTCACCCCTGTGCTCGCCCAGGGTGACTGGTGGCATATTGTCCCTTCTGCTGTGCTGACCTGTCTGCTGCCGGATATCGATCACCCAAAATCTTTCCTGGGGCAACGATTAAAATGGATCGCGAAACCTATCGCACGTGCTTTCGGCCATCGGGGGTTTACGCATAGCCTGTTAGCCGTTTTTGCTCTGCTCACCCTCTTCTATTTAAAAGTGCCCGACAGCTGGATTGTTCCGGCTGATGCCATTCAGGGTATGGTGCTGGGCTATTTGAGCCATATCCTGGCGGATATGCTGACGCCAGCAGGCGTGCCGTTACTCTGGCCGTGCCGGTGGCGCTTTCGTTTTCCTCTCCTCGCCCCGCAAAAAGGAAACCAGCTGGAGCGCGTCTTATGCATGGCGCTGTTCGCGTACGCGGTCTGGATGCCGCAAACGCTGCCCGAAAATGGTGCAGTTCGCTGGTCTTCACAGATGATCAATACGCTGCAGTTTCAGTTCAATCGTTTTATTCATCACCAGATCGAACAATAAACCTACAAAATAATCCCATTTGTAATAATCCATTCCATTTGGATATAAGCGCCACATCACACTTCTGCTACTCTTGCGCCAACAAGATCGGACTAGACCGGTCGTATAATAAATCAGGAGAACGGGGATGAACTTTCCACTCATCGCAAACATCGTGGTGTTCGTAGTCTTGCTATTGCTGTTGGCGCAGACTCGCCATAAACAGTGGAGTCTGGCGAAAAAGGTGCTGGTTGGCCTGGTTATGGGTGTCGTTTTTGGTCTGGCCTTGCAGGCGATCTACGGCGCGGATAATCCAGTTCTGAAAGACTCTATTCAGTGGTTTAACATTGTCGGTAATGGCTATGTACAGCTCTTGCAGATGATCGTCATGCCGCTGGTGTTTGCTTCTATTCTGAGTGCGGTAGCACGTCTGCATAACGCCTCTCAACTGGGCAAAATCAGTTTCCTGACCATTGGTACTCTGCTGTTCACCACGTTGATTTCGGCACTGGTAGGCGTACTGGTCACGAACCTGTTCGGTCTGACGGCTGAAGGTCTGGTACAAGGGACCGCTGAAACCGCCCGTCTTACCGCCATTGAGACCAACTACGCAGGTAAAGTAGCCGACCTCAGCGTACCGCAGCTGTTGCTCTCTTTCGTGCCTAAAAATCCGTTTGCCGATCTGACCGGTGCAAGCCCGACATCCATCATCAGCGTGGTTATCTTTGCCGCCTTCCTGGGCGTCGCTGCCCTTAAGCTGCTGAAAGACGATGCGCCAAAAGGCCAGCGCGTTCTGACCGCGATTGATACGCTGCAAAGCTGGGTAATGAAGCTGGTTCGCCTTGTGATGCAACTGACGCCATACGGCGTGCTGGCACTGATGACCAAAGTGGTGGCGGGTTCAAACCTGCAGGACATCATCAAGCTAGGTAGCTTTGTTATCGCCTCGTATCTGGGTCTGGCGATCATCTTTGTGGTGCACGGTATTCTGCTGGGCGTGAACGGTGTCAGCCCGCTGAAATACTTCCGCAAAGTGTGGCCAGTGCTGACGTTTGCCTTCACCAGCCGCTCCAGCGCCGCCTCTATTCCGCTGAACGTTGAAGCGCAGACCCGCCGTCTGGGTGTACCGGAAGCCATTGCCAGCTTCTCCGCCTCTTTTGGCGCGACGATTGGGCAGAACGGTTGTGCGGGTCTTTACCCGGCGATGCTGGCAGTGATGGTTGCGCCTACCGTGGGCATTAACCCGCTGGATCCGGTGTGGATTGCTACGCTGGTCGGTATCGTAACCGTGAGTTCCGCAGGCGTTGCGGGTGTCGGCGGTGGCGCGACCTTTGCCGCGCTGATTGTGCTGCCTGCGATGGGCCTGCCGGTCACGCTGGTTGCGCTGCTGATCTCCGTTGAACCGTTAATCGATATGGGCCGTACGGCACTGAACGTGAGCGGCTCGATGACCGCCGGTACGTTGACCAGCCAGTGGCTGAAACAGACCGATAAAACGATTCTTGAAAGTGATGACGATGCCGAACTGGCGCATCGTTAATTGCTGCCCATAAAAAAACCGCCTTCGGGCGGTTTTTTTGTTTCTACTCTTCCTGAATATCTTCATCCTGGCGGATTTGCACTGCCCAACGCTGCGCGGCTTCCGGGAGGCTGAACGTCGGAGAACGACGGAAGGCATGTCCCACCAGCACAAAGGCGACGTATTTGCCCCGTAACTGCCAGACATCGCGAAAACCATCCACTTTAAGGGCGTGATCGGGCGGAGCAGGTTCAACGCGAGGCACGTAGCTGATAACGGGACGGTTTTGTTGGCGATATGGTTTCATAAGCGACGGTTCACTAAAGCAAATTCTGATAGCGGGCAAAGTCTATCATAGCCGAATCCCCTCCTGCACGTTGCGCCTTGCATGCTTAAGCCAGCTCTTGCGCCATTTCGCCTCTGAAAACTCTCAGTTTCCCTGCCATCAGGCGACATTGTTCTATAGTTAGTAGGCTTTTTCGCAATAAAGGCCGTCCTTTAGCCATTCAAACAGGAGACGAGTGCAATGTCGCATAATGATAAGACACATCAATCACCCATTCATGGCAAAGAAGAATCACAACCCGGCATGGACTCATTAGCCCCGGAAGATGGTTCCCATCGTCCTAAGCCGGAACCGACCGCACCTGGCGAGCAGCCTACTGCACCAGGCAGCCTGAAAGCCCCCGATACGGGCAACGAGAAACTGAACGCCCTTGAGCCGCACCGCAAAGGTGGAGAAGGTTTCCCTCTCACCACCAATCAGGGCGTGCGCATCGCCGATGACCAAAACTCCCTGCGCGCCGGCAGCCGTGGTCCGACGTTGCTGGAAGATTTTATTCTGCGTGAAAAAATCACCCACTTTGACCATGAGCGCATTCCTGAACGTATTGTCCATGCCCGTGGTTCCGCCGCGCATGGCTATTTCCAGCCTTATAAAAGCCTGAGCGATATCACCAAAGCCGCTTTTCTTGCCGACCCAGACAAGATCACCCCGGTATTCGTGCGATTTTCTACCGTGCAGGGTGGCGCCGGTTCGGCCGATACGGTCCGTGATATTCGTGGTTTTGCCACGAAGTTTTATACCGATGAAGGGATCTTCGATCTCGTCGGGAATAACACCCCCGTGTTCTTTATTCAGGACGCACATAAATTCCCTGACTTTGTCCATGCAGTGAAACCGGAACCCCATTGGGCCATTCCACAGGGGCAGAGTGCGCATGACACCTTCTGGGACTATATTTCGCTGCAACCGGAAACGCTGCATAACGTGATGTGGGCCATGTCCGACCGTGGTATCCCACGCAGCTATCGCACCATGGAAGGGTTTGGTATCCATACCTTCCGACTGATTAATGCCGAGGGCAAAGCCACATTCGTCCGCTTCCACTGGAAACCGGTCGCCGGTAAAGCCTCGCTGGTCTGGGATGAAGCCCAGAAGCTGACCGGACGCGATCCTGATTTCCATCGCCGTGAATTATGGGAATCTATTGAAGCGGGAGATTTCCCGGAATATGAACTGGGACTCCAGCTGATTCCGGAAGAGGACGAATTCAAATTCGATTTCGATCTCCTCGACCCAACCAAACTGATCCCGGAAGAGCTGGTCCCGGTGCAACTGGTTGGTAAAATGGTGCTCAACCGTAACCCGGATAACTTCTTTGCCGAAAATGAGCAGGTGGCGTTCCACCCCGGGCATATTGTTCCCGGCCTGGATTTCACCAACGATCCCCTGTTGCAGGGCCGCCTGTTCTCCTACACCGATACGCAAATTAGCCGTCTTGGGGGACCGAACTTCCACGAAATTCCGATTAACCGTCCGACCTGCCCGTACCATAACTTCCAGCGCGACGGCATGCACCGGCAGGATATCGACACCAACCCGGCCAACTACGAGCCTAACTCCATTAATGATAACTGGCCGCGCGAAACGCCCCCTGCGCCAAAACGCGGCGGCTTTGAGTCGTATCAAGAGCGGGTGGATGGCAACAAAATCCGCGAGCGTAGCCCGTCCTTCGGCGAATACTATGCGCATCCCCGCCTCTTCTGGCACAGCCAGACCCCGGTTGAGCAGCAACACATTATCGGGGGATTCAGCTTTGAGCTGAGCAAAGTGGTACGCACCTATATTCGTGAACGCGTCGTTGATCAGCTGACCCGTATTGATATTCAGCTCGCGCAAAGCGTGGCGGATAATCTGGGGATTACGCTCACCGACGAACAACGCCATGCTGCACCGCCGCAGGATGTGAACGGCCTGAAAAAAGATCCGTCTCTCAGCCTGTATGCCGTGCCTGGCGGTTCGATTAAAGGACGCGTCGTCGGCATTCTTCTGAACGACAAAACCCGTGCCAGCGACCTGCTGGGCATTATGCAGGCACTGAAAACGAAGGGCGTCCACGCGAAGCTGCTCTATTCCCGAATGGGAGAAGTGACTGCTGATGATGGCTCTGTACTGCCTGTTGCCGCCACCTTTGCGGGCGCACCGTCCCTGACGGTGGACGCGGTGATCGTGCCGTGCGGCGATATCAATAGCTTGCTCGGCAACGGGGACGCGGCGTACTACCTGCTGGAAGCGTATAAGCATCTCAAGCCTATCGCACTGGCAGGTGACGCACGTCAGTTTAAAACATTGCTGAAAGTGGCCGATCAGGGCGAAGAAGGCATTGTGGAAGCAGACAAGGCGGATACTGCCTTTATGGATGAGTTGTTCGAACTGCTTGCCGCCCACCGTGTGTGGTCGCGTAGCAGTAAAACCGCACAAATTCCGGCATAAAAAAGACCGGGTAGCCTTGCGCTACCCGGCATTTCTTACAGATCCCTGAACGTTCCCAGACGGTATCCACGCTCGGCAATCGCATATTTCAGTGACGCTGATGTCAGCACATCCAGTTCCGCCAGACGCGGCCAGCAGTAGGCGCTTTTACGCACCGTGTTATCGACAAACGCCGGATGGGTCATCATCTCAAACGATTTTTCCCCGCGAGCTGCGGAGGCATCCAGCACCTGCAAAAACAGCGCTTCATCAATCGCCTCGCCATAAAAATCACTGCTATACCCTTCTGTAGTGGGCGCTGCACTGAGTGAAAGCCCATGCCGGGCGACCTCCTGACGATCCACGCGCATCGCTACGCCTTTACGCTGGGCAAAGTCTGCGACGACAGGGAAAATCGCCGGGATCATATGCACATGGTGGTGGCTGTCGATATGCGTCGGCGCACGGCCAAAAAGGTCCGTAAAGCGCGTGAACTGCTCCTGCAGCTCCACGGCAATCTGCTCAAGCGGCAACTCGCCCTGCTCTGCCATCTCCCAAATCCATTTTCCCAGCAGTCCGTCTCGCGTGAGGCCGGTCAGCGGCGTCAGCGGCATTCCCAGGGTCAGCACAAAGTGCATGCCAACCCCCAGCATCGGCAGGTCACGACTCAACGCGGCGGCATGATCGCAGGCTTCACCGTTAACCAGCGCGGTGGTGGATGTCACTACGCCGTGGCGACAGGCTTCAACAATGCCGTAGTTTTGCCCTTTTGACAGACCAAAATCGTCGGCATTCACGATCAGCAGATTTTCCATCTCGATGCCTCTTAACGATGTTCGTGTTTAAGCTTCTCAGCGGTCGCCGCAAAGTTTGGCAGCCATTTTTCATGCGCCAGTATCATTTCGCGTGCCAGTGATTCTGCATCACGGTCTGAATGCACCAGCGGGCTCAGGTTGAGCGCCAGAAGGACATCGTTTAGCTCACCGCTCAGCGCCGCATGGCTTGCAGCCACTTCAAAACCTTTAATGGTATGGATAAGCCCCATCACTTTGTCATCGAAATGCGTAATGCGCGCGTGGGGTTTCGCTCCATCACGACCCAGGATACAGGTCATCTCTACGGCCCAGTCTGCGGGAATATTATCGATGTGACCGTGGTGCGGCACGTTCACATAGTGCTCAGCCTGCTTATCATTGAAAATCGCGTTGATCACTTCACAGGCGGCATCAGAATAATAGGCCCCGCCGCGCTGCTCCAGCTCTTTCGGCTTAACGTCCAGGTGAGGATTTTTATACAAATCAAAGAGCTGTTTCTCGACTTTTTGCACTACCTGTGCGCGCGCGCCGCCCTTGTAGTATTCGCCCATTTCGATGGCGAGCATCTCTTTCTGCTTGAAATAGTAAAGCAGGTAAGAACAAGGCAGCAGATTCAAAGAGCGAATTAAACCTTCACTGAACGGCAGATCAAAGATATTTTTCACCGAACCTGCCGTCAGACGACCGGACGCCACGCCATCCAGCAGCTCTGCAAAACGTGATTCGCCGTTCACCAGAACGTCTTTAATAAAGACCATATGGTTAAGACCGAACAGATCGATAGAGAGTGCGTCCTCATCGGTCAATGCCAGCACATCACGGATAAACATTTTCATGCCAATAGGGATATTACAGACGCCAATGAAACGTCTGAACCCGGTGTGCCGATAGACGGCTTCCGTCACCATCCCGGCGGGGTTAGTGAAGTTGATGACCCATGCGTTCGGGCAGATCTCTTCGACATCTTTAATAATGTCAAAAATGACCGGAATGGTTCGCAGGCCTTTGAACAACCCTCCCGCCCCGTTGGTCTCCTGGCCCAGATAGCCATGACTTAACGGGATTCGCTCATCAAGTTCACGGGCTTTCAACTGGCCCACACGCAGCTGAGTCGTGACAAAATCGGCGTCTTTTAAGGCCAGACGACGATCCAGCGTTTTATGAACGGTCAGCGGCACCCCCGCTTTTTTTACCATGCGCTGGCACAGGTCGAAAATAATATCCAGCTTCTCCTGACCCTCTTCAACGTCCACCAGCCATAATTCGCTGACCGGTAATTCATGATAACGTTTCAGAAAACCTTCCAGTAATTCGGGGGTATAACTACTGCCACCGCCAATGGTAACCACTTTTAATTTCTGTTGCATAATATCTCCCTTAGCGTATCAGGTTAGCCGCCTGCAAAGTATAGGGGACTCTTCCCGCTATTTTGGGCAAGCGCTTACGTCAATTTTCTCTGGCGGCGATCACCGCCAGCTTTAATTAATCACCGTCAGACTCTTTCGATAACTGCTTGGTGTAAATGAAGTGAATTTTTTAAACGTTTTAATAAACAGACTGGGGCTACTGTAACCCGACTCGTAGGCAATATCCGTAATCGAATAGTTGGTAATTTCCAGCTGTTTTTTAGCAAAATTGATGCGGATTTCATTAATAATCTGCACAGGCGTTTTACGGTAATAACGCTGTGTCGCGCGGGTCAAATATTCCTGAGATTTACCGGACAGGGCAACCATATTTTCCAGAGCGTTATCGCTGAATTGACATTTATCGTGCATCATTTCAACGGTGCCACGTAGCCATTGCGGAATATCATCCATGACCTGCTGCTCGTCCCGATGGTGACGCAGACGATTCATCACGTAGAAGGTCACCGTTTCAATAAACTCATCAAATTCGCTGTCACGAAAGTTCAGTGAGGCAATAACCGTTTCAATCCAGGTCATGAATTCGTTTTTAACGCGATACACCTGCGAGGCCACAAAGCAGAACGGCACCAGTGGCAGGTAGTGCTTTTCGAAGAAACGTCGGCTCACGCCCACGTTCAGAATGCGGGTCGCGCCAAATTCATAAAAGCTCTGGTGATAAGAGCCCATCGGAAGAAAGACAAAATCACCCCGCTCCAGCAGAACACGCTTGCCGTTGATCTCCTGATAGTATCGGCCAGTCAAAACAATCGTGAATTCGTAGTAGTCATGCTGGTGCAAGCCACTGGCGCTTTCCGTTTTATTGTAGATAACCACGTGAAAATTCTTGCCATTAAACAGAAGCTGCTCAAGTGCGGTTTTAATTTCCATCGTGTTTACCTCCTGCTGCCCGTGCTGTCTTAATGCAATTTTTCGTGAAGTTCGATGAGCTCTGCGACCAGTTCGCGCGCCAGCATCGAGGTCATCAGATGATCCTGTGCATGCACCAGCACCAGGCTCACTTTCATCTTGCCTTCGCCCTGATCGCCTTCTATCAACTTCGTTTGCACCAGGTGGGCTTCATTGAGCGCGAGTCGCGATTGATCCATCATGGTTTTGGCTGCAGCGAAATCACCCTGCTTGGCTTGTTTCAGTGCGGCATAGGCCAGGCTGCGCGCCTGACCGGAATTGATGATAAGGCCCATCACCACTTCTTCCAGATCGTTCTCTACGGCTTCTTCTGCAACGATACTCTCTAAATCTAACATCTTTCTGCTCCTTTTGGCTGGCGCGGGTTGCCCCGCGCCGGGCAATTTTAGAATTTCAGTGCGAGGGCGATATCCTCTTCGCTCTCTTCTTCGTCAATGACGGTCGCCGCTTTGTTTGCTATCGCCACGAAAGGCATATACAGCAGAGTGGCAATCCCGAGGTTGAATATCGCCAGCAGGAAGGCAGCAACGCTACCGTTGGTATTAAAGAATGCCCCCAGACCTGCCGGCATTGTCCATGGCGCAATGTTAGTCACCGGCGGGATAATCCCCAGGTAATAGGCCGTCAGGGTAATAGCTGCCAACAGTGGCTGAATCAGCACGAACGGAATGAACATCACCGGGTTCATGATAATCGGCAGGCCAAACAGGATCGGTTCGTTAATCTGGAAGATGCCGGATGGCAACGCCAGCTTCGCAACCTGCCGGTGGTCCGCACGACGAGAAACAATAAAGACCGCGATGATCAGACCCAATGTCGCCCCGGTTCCCCCCAGGAAGATATAGGAGTCAAGCATCGGTTTCGCCCACACATGGAAGGTTTTACCCGCAGCCAGTGCCGCATCAACGGAGCCGTACTGCTGATAAAGTGCAACGTTTTCCAGTGCCCACGGGGTCATGATACCGCTGTCCAGCGCCGCCAGTGCCAGTGAACCATGCACGCCGAAGAACCACAGCAGGGAGGTGAAAATGACATACGCCCAACCGACCACACCACCCATCGACGCCAGCGGCGTAGAGATAGAGTCCATGATGATCTGATGGAAGTTCGTGCCCCAGTGAGAGAGCGCCCAGGCGATAATCCCCATAATAGAAAGGATGATAAAGCCTGGAATCAACGCGGAAAAAGAACGTGCAACAGAGGCCGGTACGCTGTCGGGCAGACGAATGACCCAGTTGCGACGAATAATAAAGGTAAACATCTCCGCCACGACCAGCCCAATAACAATACCGGAAATAATATTTGCGCCACCCAGCCAATTCGCGCCAACGGCGTAGGCTTCGCCCACGCTATATGGTGTGACGGTCATAAAGGCTGCAACGGATAATAAACCTGCGGCTAGCGGATCGACCTTACGTTCTTCTGCCAGCGCCATACCAATAAAGAAAGGCGCCATCAGCGACATAATGCCCAACGTACCGTTGTAAACATTACCGCCAATGGCTTTAAGACCATTAAGGGTGTCAATCGTAGAAGCATCTAATCGAATGCCCAATGAATAAAAGAAAGAACCTTCGCCAAAACTCAAAAATACGTTGTTAATTAATACAAACATCGCACCTGCCAGCGTCAACGGCATTAATTTAATAAAACCGTTTTTGATGGCATTAACGTGCGGCTGCTTTCCTATTTTAACAGCAAAAGGAAGGAGTACCTTTTCAAGTGAAGCGATGACTTTACTCATAGGAAATACCCTTAAATGCCGCAACAACGTTGCGGCGTATTGTTATGTGAAATCACTCTTTGACGGGAAAAATAATTAATTAATTTGCTGCAAATTTTTTAATGGCTGCCACAGCAGCTTTTAACACACCTAAACCATCAATTTTGCCGTACAGCACAGAATCGATCACTTCAACCGGTTTGTTCGGTAACAGACGTTGAATCTCGGGCAACATGTAGGCAATTTGAGGACCCAGCAAAACGACATCGGCGCTCGGCCCTTTTTCGCCAGCCAGGGTTTCCGGGAAGGCTTCAATCACCACGGGTACTTCATACTTTTCTGCCTGTGCGCGCATCTTAGAAACCAGTAACGACGTTGACATGCCCGCAGAGCAGAACAAATAGATATGTTTCTTTTCCATAACAACTTCCCTCTCGTATGACCACCCACTCTCACTGTCGCCGGCGGGTGTGACTCTTGTTTGTCATTGAAATCGAGTATACGGCAAGGGGCACAGGGGGGATAATTCTAAATCACCAGAAATTGTCTCTCATTGACCTGGTGTTTTGACTCTCTTCACATTTCAGGCAAATAATTCGCGAAGATAAATAAGATTCTTGAATACATAAAAAAACCGGCCAGGCGGCCGGTTCGTTATCGTGTCAGGCAAACAGGTTACTGAGCCTTAGGTGCCTGTGGATCGGTGTCATACTCGGCGCAGGTCTGATAACCGGAATTAATCACGTGTCCGGTGTCATCCAGCGCCACGAAGTAGGTCTCTGCTTTACCATCCCGTTGACCCAGGATGTAAGTCTGACAGGTACCACGCGCGTGGATCATCGTCACTTCGGAAGAAGGTTTACCAGCCAGCTGCGCAACCTGGGCGCGGCTCATGCCTTTTTTAACATCCTTTACCACAGGTTCTTTAAACTGATCGGTGGTGCGATCATAAGCTGTACACCCTGCCAGCATAGTCAATACGGCCGCTGCGCTTAAAATTCCTGCTACGTTCTTGTTCATATTCCGTCCTCTTGTTTATCAGCGTGTTATCTAAGCATGGAATAAAAAGTGCAATTCATCAACTTTGCGTGATACGCCTGAGGTTTTTCGGAAAATTCTAATAAAACAACGATAAGCAATTTTTGCTGCAATTTGCCGCAGACGAATCTGTGATCCTTGTCGTTTTCCGTCCAACGGGTTAGCTTTAACCCATCACTCATCTGCTTTGTTTGCTAATGGAGGGCGTTATGGCTCTGCAACACGAGATTATTCAGGCTCTGGGCGTTCAACCCACCATCGATGCGAATGCGGAAATTCGCCGCAGCGTCGATTTTTTGAAATCCTACGTGAAAACCTACCCTTTCCTGAAATCGCTGGTTCTCGGTATCAGCGGCGGCCAGGACTCTACCCTCGCCGGTAAACTCTGCCAGATGGCGATTACCGAACTCCGTCAGGAAACAGGCGATGCGTCGCTGGCGTTTATCGCCGTCCGCCTGCCGTATGGCGTACAGGCCGACGAGCAGGATTGCCAGGATGCCATTGCGTTTATCCAGCCCGACCGCGTGCTGACGGTCAATATTAAAGGGTCCGTGCTGGCGAGCGAGCAGGCGCTGCGCGAGGCGGGTATTGAACTGAGTGATTTTGTGCGGGGGAATGAAAAAGCCCGTGAACGCATGAAAGCGCAGTACAGCATTGCCGGCATGACCAAAGGCGTGGTGGTCGGTACCGATCATGCTGCCGAAGCGGTAACAGGCTTCTTCACCAAATACGGTGACGGCGGAACGGACATCAATCCGCTTTTCCGCCTGAATAAGCGCCAGGGTAAGCAGTTGCTGGCGGCGCTGGGATGCCCGGAGCATCTGTATAAAAAGGCCCCGACGGCGGACCTGGAAGACGATCGTCCGTCCCTGCCTGACGAAGCCGCCCTGGGGGTGACCTACGAAAACATCGATGACTATCTTGAAGGTAAACCCGTTGATGAGAGTATCGCCCGCATCATTGAAGGCTGGTACATCAAAACCGAACATAAGCGTCGTCCGCCGGTGACCGTCTTTGACGATTTCTGGAAGCGTTAATCCGCCTCTGAACGGTAACCTCAGGGTTACCGTTTTTCAACTGTCTCCCTTTATTCCCCTAACACCGTAATGCCCGCCCCGCTAAAGCGCACCCGCCTCTTTTTTAACCACCCAACACCTGATACACTGTATGCCTGAACAGTATAGGAGTTTTTTGTGAGCAGGCGTCAATCTGCCCCGCGTCTGGAATTTGAAGCGGCGGCCATCTATGAATATCCTGAACATCTTCGCCCGTGGCTGGAAGCGTTACCTAAACAGCCTGGCGTCTATTTTTTTCATGGCGAAAGCGAAGCGATGCCGCTCTACATCGGTAAAAGCGTCAATATCCGCAGCCGGGTGTTGTCGCATCTGCGCACGCCGGATGAGGCAGCCATGTTGCGCCAGTCCCGCCGCATCACCTTTATTCAGACCGCAGGTGAGCTGGGCGCGCTACTCCTTGAAGCCCGGCTTATCAAAGAGCAGCAGCCGCTGTTCAATAAGCGCCTGCGTCGCAATCGTCAGCTTTGCTCCCTGCAGATCGTCGACGGTAAGCCGCAGGTGGTCTATGCCCGTGAGGTAGACTTCTCCCGTGCGCCCAATTTGTTTGGTCTGTTTGCCAACCGCCGCTCGGCGCTGCAAACGCTGCAAACGCTGGCCGATGAGCAGCAGCTCTGTTATGGCCTGTTAGGGCTGGAGTCAGTCAGTCGGGGACGCGCCTGTTTTCGTTCGGCGCTGAAACGCTGTGCGGGGGCATGCTGCGGTAAGGAGAGTGTCGATGCGCATCATGCACGGTTACTCGCCGGATTGTCGACGTTACGGGTCAACTGCTGGCCGTGGGAGAGCGCCGTTGCACTCAAAGAAACCCGCGAGGGCATGACCCATTATCACATTATCCACAACTGGTTCTGGCTGGGCGCCGTTGAGACACTCCATGAGGCCGCGGCATTAATGCGCTCACCCGCCGGCTTCGATCACGACGGGTATAAAATCCTCTGCAAACCGTTGCTGGGCGGCGCCTATGACATCATTGAACTTAATGGCCCGGAAGCCAGGTAATTTCGCTAAAGAGCAAGGTTCCTGCGGCTTCCAGTAAACGTAAGGTGTGCGTGCCCTCCTGCCAGCTTGCCCCCTGATCCTGGGTCAGGAGCTTTTCGCCCAGCTGCCACGCACCGCTTAACACAAAAACCACCCCACCCCGTGAACCAAAGGTGGTGAAGGTGCGATCGGCAACCCGCACTTTCGCTTTGCAGCTCTCACGACGGGTCATGATGTTGAAATCCATCGACATCTGCCCCTCCGTTAGCGTGGCCCTGACCGGGAGATCGCCCTCAAAGGTAAAGGGCTGATGGCGTTTTAAAGTGTGGCAAAAGCGCTTACCTGCGTCCAGCGTCACTTCACTGCCTTCCAGCAAGGTTATTACGCGGTCAACGCCCGGAAACAGGGAAAACTCGCCGTTACTGGCGATAGAAGCAATACTGGCACGCCAGTTAAAATCTCGCGTCGCAGGCGGAAAGCAACAAATCTCACGCGTTTCGCCCGCGCCATTACGCCAGAGATTGACCGGCATTTTGCGGATATCAAAGAACTCCATCACCACTCCTGAAAGGCGCAACGCGCACCAGGGCGACGCGGTAAACCGTGTCGCAGTCTTATTTGTTATCGTTAGGTGTCTCAGAGGTATTATCGGCAGCGAGGTGAAAGGGCTTAGCCTGGCGTTAAAAAAAAGAGTAACGCGCTGACTCTGCTACACATTTCTGCCACTGCTAACAGGAGAATACCCTGCTTGCGGGTTCTGACAAGAGGGGGAGAAAGAAATAAGAACGTCAGGTCTGATTTTTGCGAGGATGTTCGAAAAAACAACGAAAAAACCGCCGGACCTGTTCACCGCGTAATGCGCTTATGTGAACAGGACTCCGGCGGTCTTAATAGGGTGTGCTTATTACTCAGCAGCAGGGGCCATTTTACCTTCCGGCGCAGGACGTTCTGTCAGACGCTTCTCAAAATTGGCATTAAACTGTTTTTTCTGTTCCGGGGTCAGAATGTTGTAGATCTTATTCTGGGTTTCCATACGGGCCAGCATACCGGCTTTATGCTGTGCAGCCATTTTGTCGATTTGCGCTTCCGCTTTGGCTTTATCGAAGCTGTCGCTGGCAATGATGTCATGCATTGCGCGGCGCTCTTCCAGCGGTGGACGTTTCATCTGATCGCGCTGGCTTTTCATGATGTCACGCACCTGTTGTTTCTGTGCATCCGTCAGGTTGAGATCTTTGAACATCATCATTTCGTGATGCATGCCCGGCTTACCTTTGTGATGCATCATCATTTTGCCTTCGGTCGGCGCGGCGGTAGGGGCAGTGGTATCCGCTGCGAACGCCATGCTGGTAGCGCCCAAAGCCAGGGTAGAAGCAACAAACAGTGCAGTTAATTTACGCATAATATTTGGTCCTTTCATTCAGTTATTCTTCGGCGCTATGCCGTGTTGACGAGATTAACTTTACGGGGTTTATCGTCAATTAGTCAGAGCAACGGTAAAACAATGAAAGTGTAAAAAACATTTTCTCGCCAACTATGGAGAAATAAAGGAGAAAGGATGGAGAGTTGAAACAAAAATATACAAGAGGATGATTTTAAAGAGATTATGGAGAAGTATAACGAAGAAGAGATTAATAATAAAGCAGTTCACCAGGAATAATCTGCAAAAGGTTTGCGTCGCCCTCAATGCTAAGAAAAACATAAGAGCATCCCCCTCCGGCGGAGGAGGAATTCATCACATCAGGTTATTTTCTCCAGCATCAAGCCAGCCCGTAAACCCAATGCCACGGAAGGATTCGGGAAAAGGACATATTCTGTACTCTTCTGGACCTCATAACGTTCATCCCCCTCTTCCGCCAGCAGAACGCCCTGCCGAAAAGGGGTAAAGTTAAGCGTGTGGGCCGCCATATGCAGGGTAAACGCCTCGCTGCGACGGGTGAGTTGCTGCACCACGCGATAACGTTCAACTTTTCCAGACGAGTGCTGCGTCTCCTCACCCGCGAGCAAGGCGCGCAGTGCGTGATGTGTGGCGGCAAAACGCGACAAATCATTTTGACCAAAAGGCAGTGCTTTCCCTAACTCCAGCGTGCAGGCCAGGGCGCCATGGTGCTCGCAGCTAAAGTGGGTAAACGTGCCACCAGGCGACTGGTGAAACACCAGGGCTTCAAGACCCGCATCCCCGAGCCAGCTCAGGAATGATTCGTCCCAGGGTTTCTCTCGCTGCGGCAGTACGCCAAAGCGCACATGGTAGGAGGCCCGGATGGCGGTGTGCAGATCCAGATGCCAGCGGTCCTCGCCCGCCGTCGCAAAAAAGGTGCTGACGGCGTTTTCCAGCGCCTGTACCCGCAGCGTCTCGTCGCTTTCGGGGAAGTGGGCCCAGCGGCCACCGAACATCCTGTTCATGTCGCTGAACAGATAACGTTTATTCTGTGCCAGCGCGGGAGGATTGCCCAACACCACCAGCAGCCGACACGTTAAGGTCGTCTCACCGCGAAATAATGCCCGCAGAAGCCGATCGACAATCTCGACCGGCGCCGTCTCGTTACCATGAATCCCGGCCGAGAGTACCAGGGATCGTTCTGTTGGCTGCCAGGGCGTAAGCTCAAGTAAACCGCTCCCCAGCCAGCGCCAGTGAAAACGTTCACCCTCGCCTTCGGACTGGCTCGGGGTTTCATTTGCCAGCGTCAGTGCCAGTAGATTTTCCATGGTGGCTCCTTTATCGCTGGAACGGATAAACCGATCCCAGGTTCAAAATCGTTGTTAACGCGTCCAGCGCCTCGCGACCTTCGCGTAAGAGCTGCGGATCGACGAGGTCAGATTGCGTCAGGCGATCGCGATAATAGCGATCGACCCACTGATTCAGGGCATCAAACAGAGTGTCATTCATCATGACGGCTGGATTGACCACACGTTGCTCCGCCTCCGTTAACACGACGCGAAGACGCAAACAGGCGGGTCCGCCCCCGTTTGCCATGCTTTCCCGCAGATCAAACACCCGCAGTTCACTGACGGGATTATCCGCGCTTATTAGCTCGTTAAGATAACGCCACACGCCTGCGTGCTGGCGTGACTCCTCCGGCAGTACCAGCATCATGCTGCCGTCTTCGCGGCTCAGAAGCTGGCTGTTAAAGAGATAGGTTTCCACCGCATCCTTGACGCTGACCGCACTGGCAGGCACCTGAATGGGCGTAAAACCCGGCACGCGCGCAGAGAGGGTCGCCATCAGGTTATCCTGCCCGGCAAAAGCCTCTTCGTGGCAGAACAGAACCTGACGGTTAGAGACGGCGATCACATCGTTATGAAAGACACCCTGATCGATGACGCGGGGGTTTTGTTGCGCGAAAACCAGCTGCGAAGGATTGACCTGGTTCAGGCGTGCGACGGCCTGGCTCGCCGCACGTGTCTGGCGTGCCGGATAGCGCACCGGCGCCTGGTGGCCCCACTCGTCACGGCCATAAATAAAAAGCTGCGTGGCGGGTTGTCCATATTCGCCTCCCAGACGGTTATGGTTCGCGGCCCCTTCATCACCAAACATCGCCACCTGTGGGAGCGCCTCATGCACGCTGAAGTGTGCTTCATTGCTGAAGATCGCGCGCAGTACGCGCTCGGTGGTGACCGCTTCCATCGCACGATGGAATTTGTTATTGAGGTTGGCCACCGTGAAATGGACTTTACCATCCAGGGTATCCGTCGACGGTGCGACGGTGGCGGCATTCGCCACCCACATTGACGAGGCCGAACTGACCGCCGACAGCAAATCTGGCTCCTGCGTCCCCGCCTTCTCCACCACCTGTTCATCACTGCCGCTAAACCCTAACTGGCGCAACGCGGCCACGTTGGGACGCTCCTGCGGTGGAATAACGGCCTGCGGATAGCCCGCATCCGCCAGCGCCTTCATTTTTTGCAGCCCCTGCTTCGCCGCCAGTTTGGGATTAGAGACCTGGAAGCGATGTTTCGTCGAGGCTTCATTGCCGAAGGACAGCCCGGCATAGTGGTGCGTCAGCCCCACCAGCCCGTCAAAATTGACCTCACGCGCTTTCATGATCGTTCCCCTGGCTGAAATCCAGCCCCGGATTAAGCGTTTCCGGCAGCGTCAGCGCGGGCGTTTCAAGACTCGCCATTGGCCACGCACAATAATCTGCGGCGTACCAGGCGCTGGAGCGGTGGTTGCCTGATGCCCCTACGCCACCAAAAGGCGCCGTACTGGCGGCGCCCGTCAGGGGCTTGTTCCAGTTCACGATACCCGCACGTGCTTCCAGCAGCAGCCGATCAAACTTCTCCCGATGGGGAGAGATCAGCCCACTCGACAGCCCGTAACGTGTGTTATTGGCCATCGCAATAGCGCTGTCAAAATCGTCATAACGCCACACGCACAGCAAGGGACCGAATACCTCTTCGTCCGGCACATCCTGCGCGCCGCTCATGTCGAGGATACCGGGTGTTAATAATGATGTGCCGGGCTTGATGCGTTTCGGCTCCAGCAAGGACGTCGCGCCATGGCAAAGATGGTCCCGCCAGGCGTTGAGCACATTCTCAGCGGCCTGTTCGGAGATCAGCCCACCGATAAACGGCTGCGGTTCGCTGTCCCATTCGGCGGGCACAATGCGCCCGGCCACCTCAACCAGACGCATCAGGAAGGCATCCCCCTGCGCTCCGCGTTTCACCAGGAGACGACGGGCACAGATGCAGCGCTGTCCTGCGGTGATGAAGGCGGACTGAATCGTCAGATGCACGGCAGCATCGATGTCATCAGGATCCTCGACGATCAAGGGGTTATTCCCCCCCATCTCCAGGGCGAGAATTTTTTCTGGCTGGCCCGCCAGCTGTCGATGCAGCTGATAGCCTGTACCGGCGCTGCCGGTAAAAAGTAAACCATCGAGGTCTGACAGCGCACTGAGCGCCTGCCCGGTTTCACGCCCGCCCTGAATAAGGTTCAGCACGCCCGGCGGTAAACCGGCCTGCTCCCAGAGTTTGACTACCGCCTCGCCACTCCAGGGGGTAAGTTCACTGGGTTTGAAGAGAAGGGTGTTCCCCGCCAGCAACGCCGGGACGATATGCCCATTTGGCAGGTGGCCGGGGAAATTATACGGCCCGAACACGGCCAGCACGCCGTGCGGACGGTGACGCAGCGTAGCCGCGCCGTCTGGCATCTCATTATGATGCTCCCCGGTACGGGCATGCCAGGCCCTGACAGAAATAGCAATTTTATTGATCATTGCCGTGATTTCAGTGGCGGCTTCCCAGCGTGGTTTTCCGGTTTCGCGGGCAATCACTTCCGTGAGATCGGTTTTGTTCGCCTCCAGCAGGCTGGCAAATTTTTCTACAACGGCCTGACGCACGCTAAACGGCAATCTGGCCCATGCGGGAAAGGCGCGGCGTGCCGCCTTGCAGGCTTGTTCGACCTGTGCTGCGCTGGCATCGTTTCCTTGCCACAGCGCCTCATTCCCCACCGGGTTGGTTTTGATCCGTCGCGCACCTTCGCCCGTGACCCAGTCACCATTGATCCATAAACTCATACCGTTTTCTCCTCAGGGCACAGGCGCACCAGGCGAACCGTGTCGCCTGCGCTGCATTTCAGGGCATCCAGTTGCGCGGCAGTCAGGACGAGACGCTCGCATTTTGGGTTGGTGTGTACCAGCATGGCGCGAAATTGCGCGTAGTTCTCATTGGCAACCAGACACGCTGGCCATTCACCCGGCGCCGGCTGGCCTTCAGACACGGTGACAAGACGGCTTTTGCGAATCGCCCGCACGCGGTCAACGTCGCATTCAAGTGTTGGCCCGCCGTCAAAGATGTCGACGTAGTTATGGTAACGGAAGCCCTCTTTTTCGAGCACCGCCCGGGCGGGGGCCGTTTGCGGATGCACTTCGCCGATCACCGCTTGCGCTTCCGGGGAGAGGAAGTGGGTATAAATAGGGTGTTTCGGCATCAGTTCGGCAATAAAGGCTTTTTGCCCGGTCCCGCAAAGATAATCGGCACGGCTAAACTCCATGGAGAAAAAGCGCTCACCGAGACTCTCCCAGAAAGGCGAATAACCCGTCTCGTCGATCACGCCGCGCATCTCCGCCACCACCTTTTCGTTAAAACGATCGCGGAAGGCGGCCATAAACATAAAGCGGGATTTGGACAGCAGGTAGCCATTGCCCTCTTTGCGCCAGTCAGGATCGAGGAAGAGTGAGCAAAGCTCGCTGCTGCCCGTATGATCGTTGCTGAGAAACAAGGTAGGCAAGGCGTTGTAAACGTTCAGCTCCTTCGAGGCGTGAACCAGCGTTCCGACGCGATAGTTGTACCAGGGATCGTTCAGCCCCACCGCCACTTCAATGGCGCAAATTCCGGCCACGGTACCCGTTTGCGTATCTTCCAGCACAAACACATAGCCTTGTTCGCTTTTTGGCAGCGTCCCTTGCCAGGTTTGCAGAGAGCGTTCGATGCGCGCCGACAGCGTTTTTTCATCTACCGGTAGCGACGTCAGGCCGCCGCCGGTCTTCCCCGCAAGCTGCATGAGCCCGGCGATATCCCCGCGCTCAATGGGACGGATGACCATCATGATGACACCTCAGACTTCACCTGTTCACAGGCCCGCGCAAAACGGTCCAGACCGGTTTGCACCTCTTCTTCACTGACAATCAGCGCCGGAGCAAAACGCACCACGTTGGCACCCGCAATCAGCACCATCACGCCCGCTTTGGCGGCTTCTTGTGAAATCAGTTTCGCTTTACCGGCAAATTCAGCCGTCAGTTCACAGCCAATCAGCAGCCCTAACCCGCGAATGTCTTTGAACATGCCGGTGCTGGCGTTAATCGCGTGCAGGCGTTCTACAAACCACTCATGACGCTGTTTAACGCCACTCAACACTTCCGGTGTATTGATGATATCCAGCACCTGCCCCGCCACCGCAGAGGCCAGCGGATTTCCGCCGTAGGTGGTGCCGTGCGTGCCTACGGTCATCACGCTGGCACATTTATCGGTCGTTAGCATGGCCCCAATGGGGAAACCGCCGCCCAGCGCTTTGGCCGTCGACAGCACATCTGGCGTCACGCCGTAGTGCATATAGGCATACAGCTCACCCGTGCGGCCAACACCGGTTTGTACTTCATCGAAAATCAGCAGCGCATTATGGCGATCGCAAAGCTCGCGCAACCCTTCCAGGAAGGCTTTTTGACCGGGGACAACGCCGCCCTCGCCCTGCATCGGTTCGACGATCACCGCACAGGTGTTTTCGTCGATAAGATCGCGAGCCGACTGTAAATCGTTGAATACCGCATGACGGATATCCGGCGGCAACGGCGCAAAATCCTTCGAGTAGGCAGGTTGCCCGCCTGCGCTCACGGTAAATAAGGTACGTCCATGGAAGGCATTCTTAAAAGCAACAATGCCGCTCTTTTGTGCGCCAAAATGGTCGTGGGCGTACTTACGCGCCAGCTTCAGCGCGGCCTCGTTGGCCTCTGCACCGGAGTTACAGAAAAAGACTTTTTCAGCAAAAGTGGCATCAATCAGTTTCTTCGCCAGACGCAATGCCGGCTCGTTAGTAAAGCCGTTACCGGTATGCCAGAATTTGGCCGCCTGATCGTTCAATGTCTGACGCAGAGCGGGATGCGCATGACCCAGCGCGTTGACCGCAATCCCACCGGCAAAATCAATATACTCTTTCCCCTGCTGGTCCCACAGGCGCGAGCCTTCCCCACGAACCGGAATAAAAGCCGCCGGCGCGTAAACCGGCATCATCCATTCATCAAAATTTTCACGCGTAATTGACAGAGACATAGCGACCTCATCCGGTAAACAAAAGGTTGTTTAAATGTTAAATTATTGAGTGTTTGCAATGTGAATGTAGATTGCAGAGTTCGTGCCAGCCAGCGATATAAATGCATAAACGGGGGTGATGAACAGAATATCAAGGAGTTACAATATGGAGTTATTCACTGTTTGTGCATAAAAAGTGAATATTTTTACGACAAGCGGCGCTTTCCCGCACGAAAACCAGAAAGACTATTCACATGCCAAATATAATTCTGGAATTGTGATCCCTCGCGAAATTTACTCTCCGTTTCCGCGCTTAATGAGGGCAGACCGCGTCAAAATGGTGCAAATATTGCACCGTTGGAACGATCTGTTGCAGTTATTGGCCGAACCCGATAACAGTTGAAGGAAATTCTGCTAACATCCTTGCACTATTCACCTTGCACTGGCAGCGACTATGAAATTTGTCTCTTTTAATATCAACGGCCTGCGCGCCCGCCCTCATCAACTGGAAGCCATTGTTGAACAACATCAGCCAGACGTGATCGGCCTGCAGGAGACAAAAGTTCACGACGACATGTTCCCACTCGAAGAGGTGGCGAAGTTGGGTTACAACGTCTTTTATCACGGGCAGAAAGGTCACTACGGCGTGGCGTTACTGACCAAAGCGACCCCGGTTTCGGTTCGTCGCGGATTCCCGGGCGATGACGGTGAAGCACAGCGTCGTATTATCATGGCGGAAATTCCCTCCCCGCTTGGGAATATCACCGTGATCAATGGTTACTTCCCTCAGGGCGAAAGCCGTGACCACCCGACCAAATTCCCTGCCAAAGCGAAGTTCTATCAGGACCTGCAGGATTATCTGAATACCGAGCTGAAAAAAGAAAATCCGGTGCTCATCATGGGCGATGTCAATATCAGCCCGACCGACCTGGATATCGGTATCGGTGAAGACAGCCGCAAACGCTGGTTACGTACGGGTAAATGTTCCTTCCTGCCGGAAGAGCGTGAATGGATGCAGCGCTTACAGGACTGGGGCCTGGTCGATACCTTCCGTGCCGCCAACCCTGAGGCACAGGATCGCTTCTCGTGGTTTGATTATCGCTCGAAAGGTTTTGACGATAACCGTGGCCTGCGTATCGACCTGCTGCTGGCCAGTGCCCCCCTGGCGGAGCGCTGCATTGAAACCGGTATCGACTATGACATCCGCAGCATGGAAAAACCGTCCGATCACGCGCCGGTTTGGGCCACATTCAAACTGTAATCGCCGGTGAAACCTCAAAAAATTCTCCTCCTGTGCGCCCTTCTGGGCGCATTTGCTATGGTATTTACTCTGCTGCCTGCCGGCGGTTTCTCGCTGGCTTCGCTGAAAAGCCATCAGCTTGCGCTCATTGCTGAGGTTAATCAGGCGCCGTTACGCAGCGCGGCAATCTACTTTTTCGTTTATGTGCTGGTATCAGCTTTGTCGATTCCCGGTGCGGCCGTATTGACGCTGCTCGGTGGGGCGATTTTCGGCCTCGTGCAGGCAACGTTTCTGGTCTCTTTCGCCTCAACGCTGGGGGCGACCCTGGCCATGCTTGCCAGCCGCTATCTGCTACGCGACTGGGTGCAGCGCCGTTTTGCCGGGCAGATGGCGACCGTCAACGCCGGCGTAGAGCGTGACGGGGCGTTTTATCTTTTTGCCCTGCGCCTGATGCCGCTATTCCCCTTTTTTATGGTTAACCTGCTGGCGGGATTAACAACCCTGACCCTGTCCCGGTACTGGTGGGTTAGCCAGGTGGCGATGTTGCCCGCCACGGTGATTTTCCTTAATGCCGGACGGGCGCTGGGGAAACTCACGTCGTTACGCGATATTCTGTCGCCAGAGATGCTTATCGCCCTTACACTATTAGGGATACTTCCCCTGGCCACCCGCTGGCTTTTTTCTCGCTTCACCCGAATTTCTCATTAACAGGGAGCCATTATGCGCCGTGTGCGTTCTTGCGTGTTTCTGACCAGTCTGCTGCTGACTGCCCCCCTCTTTGCCCATGAGACGTGGCAAAGCGTCCAGAACGAAGCCAAAGGCCAGACGGTCTGGTTCAATGCCTGGGGCGGCGATCAAGCCGTCAACCGCTATCTGGACTGGGTGAGCGGGGAAGTCAAAACCCACTATGATATTACCCTCCACATCGTTCATCTGGCCGATGCCGCCGATGCCGTTAAGCGTATCCAGACGGAATCCCGCGCCGGACGCCAGACGAAGGGTTCGGTTGATCTGCTGTGGGTGAATGGCGAGAACTTCCGCACGTTGAAAGAGGCCGGGCTGCTGCAAACCGGGTGGGCGACTATGCTGCCAGACTGGCGCTACGTAGACACCACAAAGCCCGTCAGCGAAGATTTTGCACTCCCCACTGACGGCGCCGAATCGCCATGGGGAGGCGCGCAGTTAACCTTTATTGGCCGTCAGGCCACGCTGCCTGCACCGCTGCGCGATCCGGCGGCGTTACGTGACTATGCGCAGCATCATCCCGGCAAAGTGAGCTATCCGCGTCCGCCGGATTTTACCGGGACCGCCTTCCTTGAGCAGCTTCTGTTGTCATTAACTCAGAACCCCGATGCCCTGAAGCGCGCCCCCGATCCGCACACCCTCGACCAGGTGACGGCCCCGCTGTGGGCGTATCTCGATAGCCTGCATCCGTTCTTGTGGCGCGAAGGGAAGGACTTTCCGCCCTCGCCTGCCCGTATGGATGCCCTGCTTGCCAGCGGTAACCTGAATCTGTCGTTGACCTTTAATCCGGCCCATGCCCGCCAAAAGGTAGCAAGCGGCGAACTCCCCGCCGATGCGTATCCCTTTGGCTTTGAGAAAGGGATGCTGGGCAACGTGCATTTCGTGGCGATCCCGGCCAACAGCAGCGCCAGCGCAGGTGCAAAAGTGGTCGCTAATTTCCTGCTTTCGCCACCGGCGCAAATTCGCAAGGCTGACCCGGCCATCTGGGGCGACCCGAGCGTGCTGGACCCGCAAAAATTGCCTGCGCCAATGGCCGCAACGCTACGTCAGCATACTCCTGACGGCTTGCCCGCCGTTTTAGCCGAACCCCACGCCGCCTGGGTTAACGTACTGGAGCAGGAATGGCTGCGTCGTTACGGCACCCGCTAGGCTGGCTTGTCCTGCTGGTGATGGCCGCCATTTACCTGCCGCTGTTTCCGGCAGGCGGGCTGATGCTGGCACCGGCTTTATCACCGGAAGGCTGGCAGGCGCTACTGGCCGATCCGCAGGTCCCCCAGGCGCTCGCTGCCACGCTTATTTCAACGCTTATCGCTACCCTGGGATCGCTGTTTATCGCCCTGATGGTGGTCGCCGCGCTCTGGCCCGGTAATGGCTGGCAACGGCTGAGCACGCGTCTGCCCTGTTTACTGGCGATACCGCACGTCGCCTTTGCCACCAGCGCGCTGCTGCTGTTTGCCGAAGGAGGCGAGTTCTATCGCCTTTGCACGCTTTGCACCCCGCAACTCGATCGTTACGGCGTGGGGCTGGGTGCGACGCTGGCCATAAAAGAGAGCGCCTTCGTATTGTGGGCTATCTATGCCGTCCTTCCCGAGGAGACGCTGGCGCAAAAAATGGTGGTGCTGAGAACGTTGGGCTATGGAAGAGTACAGGGGCTCTGCTGGCTGGTCCTTCCCGCCATCGCCCCGGCGCTCGGTGCCGTGATGCTGGCCGTCGCAGCCTGGTCGCTGTCAGTCGTCGACGTGGCAATCATACTCGGCCCCGGTAATCCGCCCACGCTTGCGGTTCTGGCCTGGCAATGGCTGACCCAGGGTGATGCCGATCAACAGACGAAAGGCACGCTGCTGTGCCTGATGCTGCTGGGCCTGGTCCTGCTTTTCGCCGCCCTGGGATACCTGCTCTGGCGGGGCGTTAAACTGACGATGCCGGTGGAAAAAGGCCAACGTCACCCTGTCTCTCCGGCTCGGACTGGTGCAACGCTGAGCTGGCTCTTGCCGCTCGCCGGTATCCTCAGCGCGGCAGTACTCGTTGCTCTGTCGCGAATGCCACAAGGCGATCTCGCCCCTGTCACGACCAGCCTGTCTCTGGGCCTGCTATCCAGCCTGATTGCGCTGATCGCGATCCTCGGCTGGCTTGAATGGGGGCCACAACGCTACACAAGCTGGATATGGCTGCCGCTGGCGCTGCCCGCCCTGCCGTTGGTCGCCGGACAATATCAGCTGGCGCTATACCTTGGCGTCGAAGGACACTATTTCGCCGTGCTCTGGGGCCATTTGCTGTGGGTTCTGCCGTGGATGCTGTTGGTCATTCAACCCGCCTGGCGTGGAATCGATTCGCGCCAGGTGCTGATTGCCCGCACGCTGGGGATGCCACGCTGGAAACGGTTCTGGTTAATCAAATGCCCGATACTGATCCGTCCTCTGCTGTTGGCGTTTGCGACAGGCTTTTCGGTGAGCATGGCGCAATATATGCCCACGCTGTGGCTGGGTGCAGGTCGATACGCCACCCTCACCACCGAAGCGGTAGCATTCAGCAGCGGTGGCAGTACGCCCGTGTTAGCCGAACGGGCGCTGGGCCTGCTGGTACTCACCGCCGTCATCTTTGCGCTTGCGGCGGCGCTTTCCCGGCTCGCCGGCCACTACCGAAAAGGATTACGCTGATGCTGCGGGTTAACAGTCTGACTCTGCCTCCACTTTTGCGCGAGGTGTCGTTTAGCGTCCCGGCGGGTGAAATCGTGACGTTGATGGGCCCGTCAGGCAGCGGAAAGTCGACCCTTTTTGCATGGATGGTGGGTGCCCTGTCGCCCGATTTTCACGCCCACGGCGAGCTGTGGCTCAATGAACGGCGCTGTGATGCATTACCCATCGAAAAACGGGGTATAGGGATTCTGTTTCAGGATGCACTGCTCTTCGACGCGTTCAGCGTGGGGCAAAATCTGATGCTGGCCCTGCCGGACACAATTACAGGCCCGGCGCGTCGTGAACACGTCGAACAGGCGCTCGCCAGCGCCGGACTGGCAGGTTTTTATTCGCAAGACCCCGCGACCCTTTCCGGCGGCGAGCGTGCCCGCGTGAGCCTGCTGCGCGCCCTGCTGGCGCAACCAGAAGCCCTGTTGCTGGACGAACCTTTCAGCCGGCTGGATAAAGCCCTGCGCGAGACGTTCCGGAAATGGGTATTTGCACAGGTGCGCGGCTTTGGGATCCCAGTGGTGCTGGTTACCCATGATGAAGAGGATATTCCCGTTGGTGGACGCGTTATACAGATCACCGACTGGCAATAATGTATGTGCTAACGCAAGGAATTCTGCAGAGGGGAAGACGAAAATGACGCTCCCATTATTTAACGTCAGGTTTTTCGATGAAACGTGTTTCTCAACTGACCGCGCTGACCCTCGCCCTGGGTCTCGCCTCTTTCTCTTCGCTTGCCGCTGATATGACACTCGCGCAACTTCAACAGCAAAAGGGAGCGGTGATTGATACCCGTCCCAGCGCGTTTTACAACGGCTGGCCTCAGACGCTGAGCGGGCCTTCCGGCCACGAACCGGCCGCGCTGAATCTCTCCGCCTCCTGGCTTGGACAGATGAGCGATGAGCAACTCACCCGCTGGGCCGCGCAGCATCATCTCACCGCGGATGCCCCTCTTGCACTGTATGGCTCTGAGTCCGATCGCCTGGCGGTAAAAGCACGTCTCAACAAAGCCGGCTTTCAGCACATCTCCCTGCTCAGCGATGCCTTGCAACATCCCGATCGTCTGCAGCGCCTGCCGCATTTTGAACAGCTGGTTTACCCGCAATGGATCCATCAGCTTCAGCAAGGCAAGCCGGTCGTGGCTGCCCCCGCAGGCGAGTGGAAAATTATTGAAGCCGCCTGGGGCGCACCGAAATTCTATCTTCTGAACCATATTCCCGGCGCAGGGTACATCGACACCAATGAGGTCGAAAGCGAGCCGCTGTGGAATAAAGTTTCTGACGAAAAGCTCAAAGCGATGCTGGCGAAACAGGGTATTCGGCACGACACCACGGTTATTCTTTACGGGCGCGATGTCTATGCCGCCGCGCGAGTCGCCCAGATCATGCTTTACGCGGGGGTGAAGGACGTCCGGATCTTAGATGGCGGCTGGAAAAGCTGGGCCAATGCAGGTCTGCCGGTTGAACGTGGCATGCCGCCCACCGTTAAACCGGCAGAGGGTTTTGGCGCGCCGATCCCGGGTCAGCCGCAGCTGATGGTGGATATGGAGCAGGCCCGCAATATGCTGCATCGCCAGGATGCCTCCCTGGTGAGTATTCGGTCATGGCCAGAATTTATCGGTGAAACCAGTGGATACAGCTACATCAAGCCGAAAGGTGAAATCGCAGGCGCACGCTGGGGGCACGCGGGCAGCGATGCCACACATATGGAAGATTTTCATAATCCGGACGGCACGATGCGCAGCGCCGATGATATCGCCGCGATGTGGAAGCAATGGAACATTTTACCCGACCAGCACGTGGCCTTTTACTGTGGCACCGGCTGGCGAGCATCAGAAACCTTCATGTATGCGCGGGCAATGGGCTGGACCAACGTCGCGGTCTATGATGGTGGCTGGTACGAATGGAGCAGCCACCCTGAAAATCCCTTTACGACTGGCCCGGTAACACCGGAGCAGACGCGTTAAGATCCGAGCGCTTTAAGCGTCTGATATCCGCTCCAGATGCGCGTTGTGGTGGTTAACCAGCACAACGCGCCAAACGCCCAGGCAAAGAGTGCAAAGTGCGCCGGGAACAGACAGCACAGCACAAACAGCAGGAACGTCTCCGTCCCTTCCGTTAAGCCGCCAAGATAATAAAACGACTTGTGCGCATAGCCTGGATTCTCGATGTTATGTCGGGATGCCAGCGCCGCAAACGCCAGAAAACTGCTTCCCGTGCCGATAAAGGCAAACAGCAACCAGCCCGCCGCCAGTGCGTTTTCGACCGGTGCAGCAAGCGCAAAGCCAAACGGCACCAGCGCATAGAATAAAAAGTCGAGGGCGATATCAAGAAACCCTCCCGCATCGGTGAGTCCTCTGCGACGTGCTAACGCACCGTCCAGGCCATCCAGCAGCCGGTTCAGAAGGATAGCCACCAGTGCCGCGGTATAATGCCCTGACGCCAGCAACGGCAGCGCCAGCGCCCCGAGAGCAAAGCCCAGCAGGGTTAACCGATCGGGCGTGATGCCTGGCCTGTCAACGGCCGCCGCGACGCTATTCAACAGCGGTTTTATGCGGGGATGCAAATGCCGGTCAAACATGCGGATTTCCTTTCAATGCGTCACACAGCCCCTGAGCGGGAATATCCAGCGCGGCATTAAAACGAGCGGATAAGTTCTGGAAAGCAATCAACGCGGTCATTTCTGCAATGGCTTCATCGCAATAATAGCGTTTTAGCTCCGTTTTAATCGCGTCGCTCACCTGCGGCGGCGTCACTGTAGTGGCCTCCGCATAGGCCAGTGCCGCGCGCTCCTCCGGGCTGAATAACGCCGATGTCTGCCAGTGGCTGACCGCCTGCACTTTATCCAGCGCACCGCAGCGCTCGGCCAGCCGCAGACTGTTGGCATCAATGCAAAAAGCGCAGTGGCACAGCTGAGAGACCCGGGTCTGAAGCAGCGCACGCAGCGTCGGATTCAGCCGCGCGTTGCGACGTTCAAGAAACCCGACAAACAGAGCCACCAGCCAGAAAAGACGGGGCATTCGTCCCCACCAGCGGGTGGGATTGAGCACCGCACCAAAATGTTTTTTCTGCATCGCCGCGATGGGCCTGATGCTGACGGGCAGGGATTCGAGGGGTTTGACCCAGGCGGACGACTCTTTCACCGGATTCTCCTGATAGCTGGACTCTTTGCAAGCGCACGATAATATGTCGTTTTTTACGATCAGATATTGACGACCATGCTAAAAACGCTCGATGTTGTTGCCGCCATTATTGAAAAAGAGGGCAAAATTTTACTGGCTCAGCGCCCGGACCATGCGGATCAGCCCGGCATGTGGGAATTTGCCGGTGGCAAAGTGGAGGCAGGGGAAACGCAGCCCGAGGCGCTGATACGCGAGCTGCGCGAAGAGCTGGGCATTGAGGCCCGCCCTGCCCGCTATGTTGCCAGCCATCAGCGGGAGGTGTCGCAGCGGATGATCCACCTGCATGCGTGGCATGTGCCTGCGTACACCGGCACGCCTGCCGCCCTGCATCATAGCCAGCTGGTATGGTGTACGCCTCAGGAGGCATTCACCTACGACCTGGCCCCGGCGGATATCCCCCTGCTGGAAGCCTTTATCCTTTTACGCGCCGCCAGACCAGCGGATTCGTGCTGATGGTGCGTTCATCGCGCTGGCACTGCAACAAAATGCCGTCCGCTTTCACCACCGCCCCTTCCGAATAATTTTGATCCTGATAAATGCAGCACTGATTGCACGGCTGCGCGCGCTGGCCGCCAGAGCTAAACACCTCTGGCGGAAGCGTCACATCAACATCCGGGCGCAGGCGGTCGGCCTGAGCACTTGTGCAGAATAAAGCAAACAGTGCGGTCATCACAAAACGGTTCATCGACATCTCTTCTTTTTTTGTCCTGGTAATGACTATAACGGTAAACCTGTACCGAACCTTTAATTTCTGCATCATCGTTTTTAGTGATGACAGCCGCCCGATAATGAATTTCCCTTTCTGCGCCAATTTCTGCTTGCCTCGCAAAGCGGTACGGGTGGTATAGTCGAAAAACAACCAAAAAACGCCTACACAACAGACAGAAATCATTATAAGAGGTTCTTATATCTATGGATCAGACACGCTCTCTGGAATCGTTTTTAACCCATGTCCAACAGCGCGACCCGCATCAGAATGAGTTTGCGCAGGCGGTACGCGAAGTGATGACCACTCTGTGGCCGTTTCTTGAAGAAAACCCCCGCTATCGCCAGATGTCTTTGCTGGAGCGTCTTGTTGAACCCGAGCGTGTTATTCAGTTCCGCGTGGTCTGGGTCGACGATCGCAATCAGGTTCAGGTTAACCGGGCCTGGCGCGTGCAGTTTAACTCTGCCATCGGACCTTTTAAGGGCGGCATGCGTTTCCACCCGTCGGTCAATTTATCGATCCTGAAATTCCTCGGCTTTGAGCAGACGTTTAAAAACGCCCTGACCACGCTGCCTATGGGTGGCGGCAAAGGCGGCAGCGACTTTGATCCGAAAGGCAAAAGCGAAGGGGAAGTGATGCGATTCTGTCAGGCGCTAATGACCGAGCTGTATCGTCATCTGGGCCCGGATACCGACGTGCCGGCGGGCGATATCGGCGTGGGCGGGCGCGAAGTGGGCTTTATGGCCGGGATGATGAAAAAACTTTCCAATAACAGCGCCTGCGTCTTCACCGGCAAAGGACTGTCATTTGGCGGCAGCCTGATCCGACCGGAAGCCACCGGCTATGGGTTGGTCTATTTCACCGAAGCGATGCTTAAACGCCACGGTCTTGGTTTTGAAGGCATGCGCGTGGCGGTGTCAGGCTCGGGCAACGTGGCGCAATATGCGATTGAAAAAGCGATGCAGTTTGGCGCCCGCGTGATCACCGCATCCGACTCCAGCGGCACCGTAGTGGATGAAGCAGGCTTCACCACCGAAAAACTGGCGCGGTTGTGCGAAATCAAAGCCAGCCGCGACGGTCGCGTCGCCGACTATGCGCGCGAATTTGGCCTGACTTATCTGGAAGGCAAACAACCCTGGTCGGTGCCGGTTGATATCGCCCTGCCGTGCGCGACCCAAAACGAACTGGATGTCGATGCCGCACAGCAGCTGATCGCCAACGGTGTCAAAGCGGTGGCCGAAGGGGCAAACATGCCGACCACGATTGAAGCCACCGACCTGTTCCTGGAAGCGGGCGTGCTGTTTGCACCCGGGAAAGCCGCAAATGCGGGAGGCGTGGCCACCTCAGGACTGGAGATGGCACAAAACGCGGCCCGTATGGGCTGGAAGGCAGAAAAGGTAGATGCCCGACTGCACCACATTATGCTGGATATTCACCACGCGTGCGTCGAGTACGGGGGTGATGCCGGGCAAACCAATTACGTGCGCGGAGCGAATATCGCTGGGTTCGTGAAGGTCGCTGACGCGATGATTGGCCAGGGTGTGATCTGATAAAGATGGCCGGGCAGATTTATTGCCCGGCCAGGTTGCCCGCCACGCCGGAAAGCGCAATAAGCAGCAACAGCCCGCTGCCGGTGACCAGACCCGCAATCAGGCTTGTCCGCCCTCTCGCCACCCCCACCAGCATTGCCGCGCCCGTCAGAATCAGCAGTAGCGCGCTGATACCATGCAGTGGCTCGTTATGGTGAAACCAGATGCGCAGGCATAACAGCCCCGGGATCAACATCGACCATCCGGTACGGCGCCATGAAAGCAGGGTGCGCTCCGACTGCAGGCCCGGATCGCGCGGCGTCATGCCCGTGCCTGCCAGAGTAATAGCCCCAGCAGCAATGCCAGAATCACCACCAGTAACCCCAGAAACAGCAGCCCGCGCGTATAGGGGAGATCGCTCTCCAGACGCATGGCATACTCATTACTGCGCCAGCGTCGCCAGGCAGTGATGCCCATCCAGCAGGCGGCACACAGCAACAGCCCGGCCAGCGTGAACCGGAGCTCAGCCGAGGCGAGTTGTGGCGAAAACTGTTCGATACCCACCGCGCCTGCCATCAGTGCCAGCGCCGTGCGGATCCACGCCAGAAAGGTGCGTTCATTCGCCAGCGTGAAACGGTAATCCGGCGTTTTGCCCCTCAGCCACCATTTCCCCCGGGGCGTATTATGATCCTGAAGACTCACGTTTGATCCTTTCTTTTATCAGCAATTCTTTGATCGACAGCCCGGTAGAGACGCTGTCGCGTAAGTTATGCCGGGTGATTTCGGTACACAGGAACTCAATAATAAACAACTGGGAAACGCGCGTCGCAATGGAGTCTCCCTGGTAAGGCCCTGCGCTGCCGCTGGTTAATAACCAGGTATCGGCAAGCTCGGTCAGCGGCGACTGTGGACTGTGTGTGATCGCCAGACAGTGGGCACCTGCTTTTCTGGCAAGCCGGAAGGCATTCACCACTTCCGGTGTTTCGCCAGAGTGAGAAAACGCCACCACCAGATCCTGAGGTTTAAGATTTGCCAGCTTCAGGGTCATCGTGAAACGATCCGTGTAGGCTTCAGAATCTATCCCCTGACGATTCATTTTATCCCTGGCTTCCAGAGCCGACAGGCCAGAGGCGCCAAACCCGACAAACAGAATGCGGTTTGCCGACAGAAAACGATTCACCACCGGATTCACCACTTTCATATCCAGCAGCCCGATGGTTTCGTTGAGGGTGGTTTCTACCGTCAGGGCAATTTTTTGCGCCACGTCGTTACGAGAATCATCCAGAAAAATATCCGGCGAGGCGGGTAACGTCTGCTCGCTCTCTTCCAGCAGTTCACGCTTAAGGGCGGTCTTAAGATTAAGTAAACCGCCATAGCCAATTTTTTTGCAGAATCGCACAATAGTGGCTTCGCTGATCTGTACCGACTCTGCCAGCTTACTGACCGGCATTTGCGCCACTTGCGCGGGCTGCTGAAGAATAAACTCCGCAATATGGCGGTCCGTATCGCTTAACCCGCTCAGGATATTGCTGATATACACGCGGACATTTTCCCGGTTTACGCTCATGGTGACGTTCTGCTCCCTCGGCGACAAAATATCCGGGTATTCTGGCAATCCCGCGTTCATGCGTCCACCGCAAAACGCAACCGGGTGCGAAACGTTTCCTGCTGCCCCGCAAGCAGGCGCTGCATGCCGCGCTTTCCTGCGGCCTGCCCGTCAAAATCCGGTGCGTCGGTGGTGCCCGCGAGAGGTTCGATACAGAGCAAATCTTCACCCGGGATCCCCCAGAGCGCCAGCCAGGGGTAATGGACAGTTTCAACCTTTACGACCTGCGTTCCGTCCGGGCCCCGCATCGCGATCTGCTGGCCTTCGCAGACGCGGAAATAGACTGCGCCGCCCTGAAAAGTAGTCTCAGTGAGCGCAAAGCGGTGTAACAACGGTTGGATGTCCGGCACCGTCAGGGTGCGATCGCGGGTGTAGTACGGCCCGGCAGCCGGGCCTGGGCCAAAGTCGACACACCAGCCAGCACGGCTGGAAACAGGCAGCGCCAGTCCGGGGTGCCAGCCGAGCGAATAGGCAAACGTCGTGTCATCATCGTTAACGACACGCTGGCTGACGGAAAGCCCCTCCTCTTCGAGTTCAAAAGAGATCTGAACGCGCCAGCGATAAGGCCATACCGCCAGGGTCTGCGGGGTTGCGCTGGCTTCCAGCCGTAGCCTGTCGTGGGTATGTTCCAGGCACTGAAAGGGCTGGTGGCGTAAGAAGCCGTGTGCGGGAAGCGCACAGAAACGTTCACCGAGCCACAGGCCCTGATGGATCAAGCGCCCCACTACCGGAAAAAGCTGAGGAGCCGAGCTATTCCAGACCTTCGGCGTGGCCGTCCAGAGCGCATTCACGCCCCGTCGCTTATCCCACAGGCGGGTTAGCTCGCCGCCAGCCTGGGCAATATCCGCGCTGAAACGGCTGTTTTCCAGTGTCCACGAGGTCATTACGCGGTCCTCAGCAGCAATCGCGCCTGGTAGAGCGTCGCCTTGTGGCAATCGCCGGTCAGACAGGTATTAATGAGCAAATAAATATCCTGCTCGGTCACGACCGCGCTCGCGTCCAGCCGCTCGCGCATCTGCTGACGACAGCCCTGCCTCTCTGCGGCCCGAAGGACAAAGCGCAGCGCCTCCTCCACACCCAAATGTTCGCAGTGAAGCGCATCGCCCTCCGCCAGGGTCAGGTGCGCCCAGCGCTCGGCAAAGGCCCGTTCACGCGAATCGCTCAGCGTATCGAGTTCAAATCGCGTATACAGCTCTGGCGGCGCGTCTTGCGTATTCATCATGTCGCGCATCGCCTGAGCATAGTGGCGCGTTCGCGAGGGATCCTGTCGCGGGGTGAGTTGCCCCGGGTCGGCCCGCAGATCAAAGAGTTTATCGCCAAAGCGCCAGGGGTTGAGGTACCCGAAGGTGGCCGGGATCTGCATCACCTGCGCCCCCTGCGTAAAGCTGAAGCCAGAGTGTATGCGAATGTCGGTCAGCTCTTTCACATTAAACATACTGTCGATACGCGTGGGCATCAGTGTGTATTCATAGAGATGCGTTTTCCCCTCTTCCCGGGGACAGCGCATGTAGACGTAATCGCCGTCAGTGATATTGATGTGCCCCCCGAAATAGCCGAACAAGGCATAGTCGCGCACCGGCGAATCATCGACGATGGCCTGGGTGAGTGGCCTGCCGGTCATGGTCGGTGGGCGAGGCAGGTCGAAATAGTCGAGCAACGTGGCGGGGATATCGACCGTCTGCGCGAGCGCCTGACGTTTTACGCCCTGCACTCCACTGCGCGGATCGCGAATGAAAAAAGGCGTGTTGGCGATCTCGTTATAGACGGGCATGATATTTTTGCCCCACCACTGATGCTCGCCCAACAGAAAACCGTGGTCGGTGCAGACGATAAATAGCGTGTCATCCCACAGGTTGAGGGCTTTGAGTTTATCCATGATCTGACCCAGATAATCGTCGCACATGGTGATCAGCGCCTGATAAAACTTCCTGACCTTTTCATCCTCGCTTCCCCCTGGCGCACCGCAGTAATACGGCACCCAGCCGTCAAACTCCTCTGCACGACACCCGTACTGCGCCAGATATTTGTCAGGCACAAAAAAAGGCTCATGGGGATCAAAACATTCAATTTGCAAAAACCAGTTATCCTGCTGATAGTTGGCGTCGAGAAACGCCATGCCTTCCTGAATGGTCCGGTGGGTGTAATGCTCCTCCTGGGTGGGCATGGCGGCGCGATTGATCAGATCCTGCGTCATCCTGCCGCTTCGGCGGCGTAACGTCTCGGCATCTTCTGCCCCCTTCCACTGAATGGCCGGTTTCTCAACCCGCCCTTTCCAGCAATCGCCCTCCTGCCCGCGGATAAATTCGAAGGTGGAATACCGCGTATGGTAGGTCGCCCCGCCATCCCGCCAGTAGTGCTTATGATCGGTGACCAGATGGGTGTGGACGCCAGCCTGACTAAGTGCCTGAAAGGTCGAGAAGTCAAAGGGTTCCATCGGTCCCCAACTGCGGTGGAGAAAATTGTATCGCCCCGTATGCAGCTCCCGACGCGCAGGCATACACGGCATACTGCCAACGTAAAAGCGATCAAATTGCGCCGACTCTGTTGCCAGTCGGGTAAAGTTGGGGGTGATTGCGTCCCCGCCATACGGCGCCAGGTGGTTGCGGGTCAACGTATCAAACATCAGCATGACTGCTTTCATAAGACATCTCTTCGTTATGAGCCGATAAATTCTTCTACTTCGTTTTTAATGAGGGTGACGTGTGGCCCATAGACCACCTGCACGCCCTCTCCACGCACAAAGGCACCGCGACTGCCGAGCAGGGAGAATCCCTCAATGTTGACGTTCTGCGGATCTTTTACGGTGACCCGTAAACGGGTCGCGCAGCAGTCGACGTCGATAATATTGTCGCGTCCGCCGAGAGCCTCCACGATCCCTGCCGCCCGTTCGTTGCCCACCAGCGCCGGTTGGGCCGGTTCATCGCGCTCCGCTTCACGTCCTGGCGTGTTGAGTTGACGCCAGCCAATCAGGAAGCGGAAAGTGAAGTAGTAGAGGCAGAACATGACCGCGCCAAGCGGCAGCATGAGTAACCAGTTGGTTTTCGCATTCCCCTGCAGCACGCCGAAGAGCAGGAAGTCAATCAGGCCGCCAGAGAAGGTTTGCCCGACGGTAATTTCCAGCATATGCGTCAGCATAAAGGCCACGCCGGTCAGGACGATATGCACGCCATAGAGCAGTGGCGCACAAAACATAAAGGCAAACTCAAGCGGCTCGGTGATGCCCGTAACAAAGGCGGTCAGCGCGGCTGACAGCATCAGGCTCGCCACTTTTTTACGGTTTTCTGGTCGGGCGGAGTGGTAAATAGCCAGCGCGGCGCCTGGCAAGCCAAACATAAAGTCGGCGAAACGCCCCGCCATAAAGCGTGACACCCCAATGTAGTACTGGGTAACAGAGGGATCGGTAAGCTGGGCAAAAAAGATTTTCTGCGTCCCTTGCACCAGTTGCCCGTTCACTATCGCCTCACCGCCAACGCTGGTCAGCCAGAAAGGCAGATAAAACAGATGATGCAGCCCAAGCGGTATCAGACATTTCAGGATCATGCCGTAGATGAGCGTGCCAATATAACCCGTTTGCTCCACCAGCCCGCCCAGATGGGTAATGCCAGCCTGAATGGGCGGCCAGATCCAGAACAGCGCTGCACCAAGAAAAATGGCAAAGAAGGATCCGATAATGGGGACGCAACGCGAGCCGCTGAAGAAGGCGAGCAAACTGGGTAGCTCCGTTTTACCAAAGCGCTTTTGTACCCAAAAGGCCAGCAGCCCGCTCATGATCCCGCCCATCACCCCGGTCTGCAGCGTCGTGATGCCCATGACGTTTGCCTGCCCTACACCGGCGAGATTGTCTGTCGCCAGCGTACCGGTGATCAGTAACAACGCGCTGATGGCTTTATTCATAACGATAAAGCACAGCACGGCCGCCAGCCCTGCCGTTCCCTTATCGCTACGCGCCATACCCACGGCAATCCCCACGGCAAAGAGCAGTGACAGATTATCGAAGACGACGCTGCCGCAAAGCTTCATCACGGTAAAAAGGGTCTGGATAATGTGGTTATCCAGGATGGGATAGGTTGCGAGGGTTACCGGGTTAGTAAAGACGCCGCCAAAGCCCAGCAACAGCCCAGCGGCAGGCAGGACGGCAATGGGCAACATAAACGACTTTCCGAGGTTTTGTGCTCCGGCGAACAGTTTGCTCATAAAGACCCCTGATATTGGTGCAGTGAAGTTTAAATTTCATTTTATATGTGTTTATATGAAATATATATTTCGATCATTTCTCCGCCATGTCAAAAACCATTGACAGAAAAGTGAGCAATATCACGTATTCGCAGCGGGAGAATCACCAGAGGAGTTGCCATGAATCGCCCGTTTCATCTTATGGCCAAGCCGGTCAGCTATCAGTGCAATATCGCCTGTGATTACTGCTTTTATCTGGAAAAGGAACAAGGCACGCTGAAGCCACGGAAAGCCACACGCCATATGGACGAGCCGACCCTGGAGGCCTACGTGCGTCAGTACATTGAGGCACACCCTGGTAACGAAGTCGAGTTCACCTGGCAAGGCGGGGAACCGACGCTGGCTGGGATTGCGTTTTATGAGAATGCGCTTCGGTTACAGCAAAAATATGCCCGCGGAAAACGTATCACTAACAGTATTCAGACCAATGGTGTCCTGATCGACGAAGCGTGGGCAACGTTTCTGGCGACCCATCATTTTCTGGTGGGTCTCTCTGTCGATGGGCCACAGTGGTTACACGATACCTACCGAAAAACCCGCAGCGACCAGTCGGTGTTTAACAAAGTGATCAATGCCATGCGCCTGCTCCAGGAAAAGGAGGTAGAGGTTAACGTATTAGCCGTGGTGAATAACGTCACGGCCGCGCATCCGCAGGCGATTTATCACTTTCTCACCCGTGAACTAAAGGCCGAGCACGTGCAGTTTATTCCCGCCGTTGAACAGCGGCCGGTGAATGAGAAATACGGTGAACTCTTGTATCCCCAGTCATTATCAGGCGGGACGGTGACGTCGTGGTCAGTTTCAGGCGAACAGTGGGGGGCGTTTATCAACAACGTGTTTGATCTGTGGGTCAGGCAGGACGTGGGACGGGTATATGTTCAGATGTTCGACAGTGCGCTGGCGGCCTGGCTTGGCGAAAAGCCCTCGCTTTGCGTCATGCAGTCGTCCTGCGGATTTGGGCTGGTGGTTGAACAGAATGGCGATGTCTTTAGCTGCGATCACTACGTCTATCCGGAACACCGGCTCGGCAACCTGAAACGGGACAGTCTGGTGAAAATGGTGAATGGCGGACAGCAGCGGAAATTTGGCATGGCTAAAACGGAGGTGTCCGGGGAATGTATGCGCTGCCCGTGGCGTTTCGCCTGTCACGGCGGCTGCCCGAAGCACCGCATTCATAAAAGTGGTGAACGCTGGCATAACCATTTATGCGCGGGATATAAAGCCATCTTCAGCCACATGGACCCGTATATGCGATATATGGCGCAACAAATTGCGCACAAACGCCCGCCTGCCGGGGTGATGGATGTCGCACCCATGATTGCCGCAGAGCAAGATTAATTTATCTTTGCAGGCCCGATAAGCGAAACCCTATCGGGCTGGTTTCAGGCCGCACTCTTTTTCTTTTTGAACGGTTTTTTCGTCGCGCCCGGGGCAACCATACCTCTGAACTGGCGAACCGGGGTGCTGCGCGCCTGATTGATCAGCTCATATAACGTGCCCACCAGCGGCTGCATAAAATCCTGATAGCGGGACTGTTTCTCGCTGATCTTGGTCAGGATAGATTCCCAGTGCGCGGTCATGTCGGGGCGGGTCGCCATTTCAGGAAGAGAGTGCACCAGCGCCCTGCCCGGATCCGTTGAATGAATGTAGCGCCCTTTCTTGATTAAAAATCCGCGCTTAAACAGCAGTTCGATGATCCCGGCGCGGGTGGCTTCGGTACCTAATCCATCCGTGGCACGCAGAATTTTTTTCAGCTCTTTATCCTGCACAAAGCGGGCGATACCGGTCATGGCAGAGAGCAGCGTGGCGTCGGTAAAGTGGCGCGGTGGCTGAGTCTGACGTTCAACCACCTCCCCTTTTTCGCACAACAGTTCATCGCCTTTGGCGACCACCGGCAGCGGCGTGCCGTCGTTTTCCTCATCACGCTCTTTATTACCCAACAGCGTGCGCCAGCCTGCCTCAGCCAGGAAACGGGCTTTTGCAACAAACTTCGCTTTTGCAATTTCCAGCTCGATGACGCATTTGCGGAACGTCGCATCGGGGCAGAACTGCATTAAATACTGTCGGGCGACCAGCGAGTAAATCTTCGATTCATTCTCGGTCAGATTAACGGCGCTGCTGCGTGCCGTGGGGATGATGGCATGGTGAGCGTCGACTTTTTTATCGTCCCAGCAGCGGTTACGCGTATCCGGGTTCACCACCGGCTGCGGCAGCAGATCGCGGGTATGCACGGCTATCGCATTCAACACCGCATGCCGCCCGGCAAAATGCTCTTCCGGTAGATAGCGGCTGTCTGAACGCGGATAGGTAATCAGCTTGTGCGTTTCATAGAGTTTCTGACAAATATCGAGCACGTTTTGCGCACTCATCCCAAAACGTTTGCCCGCTTCAATCTGCAGAGCGGAGAGCGAAAACGGCAGCGGAGCCGGTTCTGATTCCCGTTTATCGTTATAGCTGGTGACGATGGCGGACTGGCCCGCAATGCGATTGACCACATGCTCGGCCAGCGGGCGGTGTAATAGCCGCCCTTCTTCATCCTGATAAGGTTCACACGCCTCGCTCGGCTGCCAGACGGCAACAAAACGCTCCTCTTTTGGGGTGACGACGTGTGCCTTCACCTCAAAGAAATCTTTCGCCACAAAGTTTTCGATATCTTCATCGCGACGCACGACCATCCCCAGCACGGGCGTTTGCACACGTCCGACGGACAGCACGCCCTGATACCCGGCATTGCGGCCCAGGATCGTATAGGCGCGAGTCATATTAATGCCGTACAGCCAGTCGGCGCGCGCCCGGGCCAGGGCGGAAACACACAGCGGGATAAATTCACTGTTTGCACGCAGGCGCGAAATAGCGCGTTCGACCGCCTGTGGGTTAAGATCGTTTATCAGGCAGCGTTGTACCTGTTGGCGTTTTTCAGGGGCAAGGTCAAGATAATCCAGCACCTCATCGACCAGCAATTGCCCTTCCCTGTCCGGGTCACCCGCATGGACCACTTCTGACGCATCGTGAAGAAAACGCTTAATGACATTGAGCTGTTTCGTCACCGACGGGCGAGGCTGTAGCTTCCACTTCTCCGGCACGATGGGCAGATCGTTGAGGTTCCAGCGCGCATAGCGGCTGTCATAGACATCCGGCTGCGCCTGTTCAAGCAGGTGACCAATACACCAGGTCACGACCTGACCGTTGCCGCACTCAATAAAACCATCGCCTTTGCGATGCGGCTTAGGCAGCACATCGGCAATGGCACGCGCCAGGCTTGGCTTTTCCGCAATGAACAACCGCATGAAATTAACGAATCTCAATCATCGGACGTCCGCCGCGCGCGGTCACCAGCTCACCGATTGCGGTCAGCGTGATGCCAAACTCTGCCGCCGCGGCTTTCACCTCGGCTTCGGCTTCTGGCGTGACCGCCAGCAACAGCCCGCCGGAGGTTTGCGGATCGCACAGCAGATCGCGCCATTCAGCAGGCATTTCACCCATCAAATGACCGTAGCTGGCGAAGTTACGCTGGGTACCGCCAGGCACCGCGCCCTGCGCAATGTACTCTTCAACGCCAGGCAGCTTAGGGATGTCCTGGAACCGGACCTGTGCCTGAACGCCCGCGCCCTGACACACTTCGCTGAGATGGCCCAACAGACCGAAACCGGTCACGTCGGTCATCGCCTTCACACCGTCGATATTGGCAAAGGCGGCGCCCGCAAGGTTCATCTGGCACATCACTTCCGTTGCCAGACCAATATGCTCGGGTTTGAGCAGTGATTTTTTCTCGGCGGTGGCTAACACGCCAATACCCAGCGGCTTGGTGAGGTATAGCTGACACCCGGCCTGGGCAGTGCTGTTGCGCTTGACGCGTTCGGTCGGCACGATGCCGGTCACCGCAAGGCCGAAGATCGGTTCAGGTGCGTCAATCGAGTGACCACCGGCCAGCGCAATACCCGCCTGCTGGCAGGCAAAGCGACCGCCTTCGATCACGTCACGGGCGATTTCCGGTGCCAGGGTATTGATTGGCCAGCCCAGAATAGCGATCGCCATGATCGGTTTGCCGCCCATGGCAAAAATATCGCTGATGGCATTGGTTGCTGCAATACGACCAAAATCAAAAGGATTATCAACGATCGGCATAAAGAAATCGGTGGTACTGATGACGCTGGTGCCATTCCCTAAATCATAAACTGCGGCATCGTCACGCGTTTCATTGCCAACAAGCAGGTTCGGGTCGACAAACTTTGCCTGCTCACTGTGCAGGATGGTTTCCAGCACTTTCGGCGAAATTTTACAACCGCAACCGGCTCCGTGGCTGTACTGCGTTAAACGAATAGTTTGCTCGCTCATGGACATCTCCTGTCATTACTCTGGCGCTATGGTAGCGCTCATTCCCTAAAGAGGTAAGTATGACTGTCTGAATTCTGCGGCAGATGCTCAGAATCCAGACAGTTTAGCGTGAAATCAGAAACGGCTGACGAAAGGAGACGTATCCGGCACGCTGATGGTGCTGGACGCTTTAAGCTGAGGCGTACCCAGATAGAGGAAACCGACGATTTTATCGTGCTCGCCGCAGGCAAATCCGTCGCGTAACGCGGCGCTGTTCGTCAGGGGACCGGTACGCCAGATGCCGTTGAACCCTTGCGCCACGGCGGCCATCTGCATCGCCATCACGGCACAGCCGGCAGACATCTCTTGTTCCCAGACCGGAACCTTATGTTCTGGCTGGCATTTTGCGACGACGGCGATAATCATTGGCGCACGGAACGGGCCACTACGCGCTTTCTCAATCCCCTTCTCGTCCTGGCCTGCCGCCACGGCGCCTTTTTCCAGCAGGGCACTGAAGCGTTCGCGTCCTTCGCCTTCAATAACAAAGAAGTGCCACGGCTGTAAGGTTCCATGATCCGGTGCACGCATACCGGCGCGCAGAATGTTTTCCAGCTGCTCGCCAGCAGGCGCAGGTTCTGCCAGACGTGACGCGCTACGACGGTTAACAAGCAGTTCAAGTGCATCCATTAGTTAACTCCTGTCATCAAAATTATCTACAAAATTAACACGAGAGTAGACTTTGTTACAGCGTAGCGGGCGATTCCTGCTGACAAGTGGCGGTTGGGTCATTACGATATCCGCACATTGCCGCCCATCGTGGTGGAACCGTACTTATCTGGACAGGGAGAATACATGCGAACCCTTTGGCGAATTTTTGCCGGATTCTTTAAATGGACGTGGCGACTGCTTAACTTTGTCCGCCAGCTGGTGATGAATATTTTCTTCATCGCCCTGATCCTGGTCTGTGCAGGTATCTGGATGCACATCAATAACGCCAGTCAGCCACAACATGCTGAGCGTGGCGCGCTGCTGTTGGATATTACGGGCGTTATTGTGGACAAACCGTCCAGCAGCAATCGTCTGGGCGTGATTGGTCGTCAGCTGTTCGGGTCAACCTCTGACCGTCTGCAGGAGAACTCCCTGTTTGATATTGTCGACGCCATCCGCCAGGCGAAGGATGACCGTAACATTACCGGTATCGTGCTCGACCTGAAGAATTTTGCCGGGGCCGATCAGCCCTCCATGCAATATATTGGCAAAGCGCTGCGTGAATTCCGCGACACCGGCAAGCCCGTTATCGCCGTAGGCGATAGCTACAGTCAGGGGCAATATTATCTGGCGAGTTTCGCCAATAAAATCTGGCTGTCACCCTACGGTACGGTCGATTTGCATGGGTTTGCCACCAACGGGCTGTACTACAAATCGCTGCTGGATAAGCTGAAAGTGACCACGCATGTTTTCCGCGTGGGCACCTATAAATCTGCCGTTGAGCCTTTCATTCGCGATGATATGTCCCCCGCCGCGCGTGAAGCGGACAGCCGCTGGATAGGCGAGCTGTGGAACAACTATCTCACCACCGTGGCGGCCAACCGTCAGATTACCCCTGAGCAGGTTTTCCCGGGTGCGCAGGCCCTGCTGCAAGGTCTGCAAAAAGCGGAAGGTGATACAGCGAAATATGCGCTGGATAACAAGCTGGTTGACGCACTCGGCTCAAGCGCGGATATCGAAAAAGCGCTGACCAAACAGTTCGGCTGGAGCAAAGAAGAGAAAAATTACAGTGCGATCAGCCTGTATGATTACACGCCGAAAAAACCGGACGAGAAAGGCGGCAGCATCGCCGTGGTCTTCGCCAATGGTGCAATCATGGACGGCGAAGAAACGCCAGGCAACGTCGGCGGGGATACCACCGCATCGCAAATTCGCGATGCCCGACTGGATCCGAAAGTGAAAGCCATTGTCCTGCGCGTTAACAGCCCGGGCGGCAGCGTAAGTGCCTCTGAGGTGATCCGCGCTGAACTGGCGGCGGCACGCGCGGCGGGTAAACCGGTGGTGGTGTCGATGGGCGGCATGGCAGCCTCAGGCGGTTACTGGATTTCGACGCCAGCGAACTACATCGTTGCCAACCCCAGCACGCTGACAGGCTCTATCGGCATCTTCGGGGTGATTAACACCGTGGAAAACAGCCTGGATTATCTGGGCGTGCATACGGATGGCGTGGCCACCTCGCCACTGGCTGACGTGGCCGTCACCAAATCCTTACCGCCGGAAGTGGCGCAGATGATGCAACTGAGCATTGAAAATGGCTATAAACGCTTTATCGGTCTGGTTGCCGCATCGCGTAAGTCAACGCCTGAGCAGGTTGATAAAATTGCCCAGGGCCATGTCTGGACAGGCCAGGATGCGAAGAGCAACGGCCTGGTAGACAGTCTGGGGGATTTTGATGACGCCGTGGCAAAAGCCGCCGACCTGGCAAAACTGAAACAGTGGCATGTGGAATATTACCAGGATGAACCGACGTTCTTTGACCGGGTGATGAACAGCATGTCCGGTACGGTGAGTGCTGCGCTGCCAGACGCCCTTCAGGCCTGGCTGCCTGCACCGGTTGCCTCAGCGGCAAACGTGGTGAAGGCTGAAAGCGATAAACTGGCGGCCTTCAACGATCCGCAAAACCGTTACGCATTTTGTCTGACCTGCGCTAACGTTCGTTAATCCCCGTCCCCTCTTCCACGAAGAGGGGATTTTTCTTTGAAGCACAAGAACACACAACCATGCAGAAGAAATCAATTTATGTGGCGTATACCGGCGGTACCATCGGTATGCAACGCTCAGAAAATGGCTACATCCCGGTTTCCGGTCACCTGCAACGCCAGCTTGCGCTGATGCCGGAATTTCATCGCCAGGAGATGCCTGACTTCACCATCCATGAATATACCCCGCTGATGGATTCTTCGGATATGACGCCGGAAGACTGGCAGCATATCGCCGACGATATCAAAGCCCATTATGACGAGTATGATGGCTTCGTGATCCTGCACGGCACCGACACCATGGCGTTCACCGCCTCGGCGCTCTCGTTCATGCTGGAAAATCTGAGTAAACCCGTGATTGTGACCGGCTCGCAAATCCCGCTGGCGGAGTTGCGTTCTGACGGACAAACCAATCTGCTTAACTCGCTGTATGTGGCGGCCAACTACCCGATTAACGAAGTGACGTTGTTCTTTAACAACACGCTCTTCCGGGGGAACCGCACCACTAAAGCACACGCGGACGGCTTTAATGCTTTTGCCTCGCCAAACCTGCAACCGCTGCTGGAAGCCGGTATCCATATTCGTCGTCTGGGCACCCCACCGGCCCCCCACACGGTCGGCGAGCTGATTGTGCATCCCATTACGCCGCAGCCTATTGGCGTGGTGACGATCTACCCTGGCATCTCTGCTGATGTGGTGAGCAACTTCCTGCGCCAGCCGGTAAAAGCGTTGATTCTGCGCTCCTATGGCGTAGGCAATGCGCCGCAGAATGGCGCCTTCCTGAAAGAGCTGCAGGAAGCCAGCGATCGCGGGATCGTGGTGGTTAACCTGACGCAGTGCATGTCCGGCAAGGTCAATATGGGCGGATATGCCACCGGCAATGCGCTGGCACACGCGGGAGTCATCAGCGGCTTTGATATGACGGTGGAGGCGACGCTGACTAAACTTCATTACTTGCTGAGTCAGGATCTGGATATACAGTCTATTCGTCTCGCCATGATGCAAAACCTGCGCGGCGAACTGACGCCCGACGAATAAGGAGTCGCTATGAGCCAACGTGCGTTGTTATTGGTTGATTTACAGAATGATTTCTGTGCCGGCGGTGCGCTGGCCGTTGCGGAAGGTGACAGCACGATTGATGTTGCAAATGCGCTGATTGCCTGGTGCAAGGCCCGTGGCGACGCGGTGGTTGCAAGCCAGGACTGGCACCCGGCGAACCACGGCAGCTTTGCCAGTCAGCATCAGGTTGAGCCCTTCTCGCAGGGAGAACTTAACGGGCTGGCGCAAACCTTCTGGCCCGATCACTGCGTGCAACACACAGAGGGGGCTGAACTGCACCCGCTGTTGAATCAAAAAGCGATCGACGCGGTATTTCATAAAGGTGAAAATGCCGGTATCGACAGCTACAGTGCGTTTTTTGATAACGGGCACCGGCAAAAAACGGCGCTGGATGACTGGCTACGCCATCACGAAATTAACGAACTGATTGTGATGGGACTGGCCACGGACTATTGCGTTAAGTTTACCGTGCTGGACGCGTTGCAGCTGGGGTATACCGTCAATGTCATCACTGACGGATGCCGTGGCGTGAATATCCAGGCTCAGGACAGCACGCACGCTTTTATGGAGATGTCGGTTGCTGGCGCCACGCTCTTTACTCTGGCCGACTGGCAGGAGACGCAGGCGTAAACTTACCCTCTGTTTAATCAGGCAAAAGAGAACACTTTAATGGCTTTTATCCCTAAAAATTACGCCCGTCTGGAAGTGGGCTACCGTGAAAAGGCACTCAAACTTTTCCCCTGGGTTTGCGGACGTTGTTCACGTGAGTTTGTCTACTCGAATCTGCGTGAACTGACCGTGCATCATATCGATCACGATCACTCTAACAACCCGGAAGATGGCAGTAACTGGGAGATGTTGTGCCTGTTTTGCCACGATCATGAACACTCGAAGTACACCGAAGCGGATCAGTATGGTTCAACCGTGGTGGCAGGTGAAGATGCGCAACAGAGCGTTGGCGAAGCCAAATACAATCCGTTCGCCAATCTGAAAGCGATGATCGACAAGAAATGATCCAGTCCCTTCCTTGCTGACGCACGTCAGCAAGGAAGGATACCGCCACACTCAGGATTTAAACGTAGCAATAGGCTTAGGCGTAATGCCAAAATCTTCTTTCAGCTCACGCTTGCTCTTCATCACCATCTGACCCTGAGTATCGATAGTCATGTGCTGTGCGTCAGTATTGTGACGCGCCTGCCAGAGCATCACCAGCTGTAAGCTGTTCTCTTTTTGCTCCGCCGTCAGCGCCACGCCATCCGGCCATTTTCCCAGCTCAACGGCGGTGACCAGTCGCTGGTAAACCTCCGGCGTCATGCTGTTCATCATCTCGTCAATATTCATGATGCGTCCCTTTCAAAGGAATAATTTGCTGAATCGATTTTTCAACCCTTGGTCTGGTCGCCATTTTCATCATCGGAGAAGCTCATAGACGCCGAGTTGACGCAAAAACGCTCACCAGTAGGCTGTGGCCCGTCCGGGAAGACATGCCCCAGGTGTGCGTCACACTGACCACAGCGTATTTCGGTACGCTGCATACCGTGTGTGGTATCACTCAGATAGCGGATGGCCTCGTCGCTCACCGGCTCGTAAAAGCTGGGCCAGCCGCAGCCAGAATCGTACTTAGTCTGGGAGTGAAACAGCGGCGCATCGCAGATCAGGCAGTGGTAAACACCTTCACGCTTATTGTGCAGCAAACGCCCGGTGAATGGGGGTTCCGTGCCGTGATTCTGCGTCACGTAGAACTGCATTTCAGTCAGATCTTTTTTCAAGTCTTCAGGGTTTCGTTGATTCGACATATGCTCACATCTCGCTGTAGAAACAGACACCTTTCAACGCGAATTCTAACAAAACATTAACAGTGAAGCCTGAACTTTTGTTCTAAACTTATGCGTTGCGGTGTAGCAGTCGGGCAATTGTGATCTGTTTCACATTTTTATCCTGCTGGCCCTTTAAAATTCGGCGCGCAGCCCCCATGTGGTTGCTAGCTCAAAGGGAAAGTGAGGCGGTCAGTCGCACAAGGTTTATGCGCAGGATTGATTTGTCGCAATGATTGACACGATTCCGCTTGACGCTGCGTAAGGTTTTTGTAATTTTACAGGCAACCTTTTATTCACTAACAAATAGCTGGTGGAATATATGACTATCAAAGTAGGTATCAACGGTTTTGGCCGTATCGGCCGTATTGTTTTCCGTGCTGCTCAGGAACGTTCTGACATCGAAATCGTTGGTATCAACGATCTGTTGGACGCTGAATACATGGCGTACATGCTGAAGTACGACTCAACTCACGGTCGTTTCAACGGCACCGTTGAAGTGAAAGACGGCCACCTGGTTGTTAACGGTAAAACCATCCGCGTTACCGCTGAAAAAGATCCAGCTAACCTGAAGTGGAACGAAATCGGTGTTGACGTTGTTGCAGAAGCAACCGGTATCTTCCTGACCGACGAAACTGCGCGTAAACACATCACCGCTGGTGCGAAGAAAGTTGTTCTGACGGGTCCTTCTAAAGACAACACGCCTATGTTCGTTAAAGGCGCTAACTTCGAAAAATACGCTGGCCAGGACATCGTTTCTAACGCATCCTGCACCACCAACTGCCTGGCTCCACTGGCAAAAGTTATCAACGACAACTTCGGTATCATCGAAGGTCTGATGACCACTGTTCACGCAACCACCGCAACGCAGAAAACTGTTGACGGCCCGTCTCACAAAGACTGGCGTGGCGGCCGTGGCGCGGCTCAGAACATCATCCCATCTTCTACCGGTGCTGCTAAAGCAGTAGGTAAAGTACTGCCAGAACTGAATGGCAAACTGACTGGTATGGCGTTCCGCGTTCCAACCCCTAACGTATCCGTTGTTGACCTGACCGTTCGTCTGGAAAAAGCTGCTTCTTATGAAGAAATTAAGAAAGCAATCAAAGCTGCTTCCGAAGGCGAAATGAAAGGCGTTCTGGGTTACACCGAAGACGACGTTGTTTCTACCGATTTCAACGGCGAAGTATGCACTTCCGTGTTCGATGCTAAAGCAGGTATCGCACTGAACGACAACTTCGTGAAACTGGTTTCCTGGTACGACAACGAAACCGGCTACTCTAACAAAGTACTGGACCTGATCGCTCACATCTCCAAATAAGTGAGATGAGAGACTGATCCAAAAAGGCGACCTCGGTCGCCTTTTTTATTGCCTTAAAGACAGAGGATTGCGTAATGATTAAAAAAATTTTTGCACTTCCGGTAGTCGAACAGCTTACCCCTGTGCTCTCGCTTCGTAAGATTGATGACGCTGACGTTATCGTGGTCGATCACCCACGCGTTAAAGCGTCCGTGGCGCTCAATGGCGCTCACCTGCTCTCCTGGAAGCCAGAAGGCGAAGAAGAAGGTTTGTGGTTGAGCAATGCAACGTCCTTCAGGAAAGGCGCGGCAATCCGCGGTGGCGTGCCGATTTGCTGGCCATGGTTTGGCCCGGCAGCGCAGCAAGGCTTACCGGCTCACGGTTTTGCCCGTAACCAGCAGTGGACGCTGAAAGCACATAACGAAGATGATAACGGCGTTGTCCTGACGTTCGAACTGCAATCCAACGAAGAAACGCGCGCGCTCTGGCCACATGATTTTACCCTGTATGCCCGTTTCAAACTGGCGAAAACCTGTGAAATCGAACTGGAAGCCCACGGCGAATTTGAAACCACCTCTGCACTGCATACTTACTTCAACGTAGGGGATATTGGTGCAGTTAAAGTCAGCGGCCTGGGTGAGACCTTTATCGACAAAGTGGATAATGCGAAAGAAGGCAAACTTAGCGACGGCGTTCAGACCTTCCCGGATCGTACCGACCGCGTTTATTTACAGCCTGAAGCGTGCAGCGTGATCCACGACAGCGCAATGAATCGTGCCATTGACGTCGTGCATCATCACCACAGCAACGTGGTTGGCTGGAACCCAGGTCCGGCGCTCTCTGTCAGCATGGCAGACGTTCCGGATGACGGGTATAAAACCTTTGTTTGCGTCGAAACCGCCTGTGTGACCACACCGCAAACGGCCCGCGAAGAAAAACCTTCCCGACTGGGTCAGACCATCAGTATTGTTAAACGCTAAGTCTGCTCACCCTCTCCTCGTGGAGGGGGTGAAATGATTCAGACCACGTCGAGCGGGGTTTTACGCCCCGGCGCAGGAAAGGCCTTTTCCAGCTGAAGACAGTCGTCCGCGCTGAGTACTATCTTCAGGGCATCGGCATTCTGCTGCACATGTTCAACCGTTGCGGCTTTCGGAATAGCTATCACACCCTGATGGCTGATGACCCACGCAAGCAGGATCTGCGCCGCACTGGCGTTATGCTGTTGCGCAATCTGATTTACAACAGGATGGTTCATTAACCCCGTCCGTAAACGCCCCGCCTGGGCCAGCGGGCAGTACGCCATCACCGGCATCGCCTGCTGCTGACACCACGGGAGGAGCTGATATTCTATGCCGCGCGACGCCAGGTGATACAGCACCTGATTCGTCGAACAGGCAGAACCGCCCTCCACACGCCAGAGCGACTGCATATCGTCATAATCCAGATTCGATACGCCCCAGTGGCCAATTTTGCCTTGCCGCTGTAGCGTCTCCATCAGTTCGACGGTCGCTTCGAGCGCAATGTCACCGCGCCAGTGCAGAAGATAGAGATCGATAAAGTCGGTCCCCAGACGACGGAGGCTGGCGTCACACGCCGCAACCCCTTTTTTCACGTCGGCGTTCCACGGGTAAACTTTTGATACCAGAAAGACCCGATCGCGCCGGCCTTTAATCGCCTGCCCCACGATCTCTTCAGCGCCGCCGTCCGCATACATTTCAGCGGTATCAATCAGGGTCAATCCCAGATCAATGCCCTTTTGCAGGGCAGTCACTTCCTGTTGACGTAAATGGGCCTGCTCGCCCATATACCAGGTTCCTTGCCCGATTGCCGGGAGTGGAGCCTTGTCCGCAAATGTCACCGTTTTTATGCTCATCTGTCCTCCTGTTTTCTGCACCAGCCTAAAACAAACGGGGCGCAAGCGCCCCGTTATCATGCACAGAATGCACTGTAAAAGTGCACAATCAGAACGTATAGGTCACGCCTGTTGAGAAAATACCATTCCAGGACTTATCGACCATTGGGCTGTCTTTGATCTCATCGCTCAGGCGAGTATAACGGCCTGTGGCATAGACGTTCCAGTCGCTGGCAAAATGGTAGTTTGCGGTCAGTTCCAGGTACGGGTTCCAGCCGTCATCCGCGTCGTAACGCTTCAGACCACTGCGGCGTGATTCATGACCCGACACGCCATAGTAGTAGTCGTTATAGTTTTCGCTTTTATAATCCACACCGATACCCGGTGTCAGGGTCAGCGCCCCGTTGGTATAGCGATATAGCCAGGCGATATCCCAGACATAACCGTTGCTGTTATCCAGCGTATCCCCGGCAAGCGCGGTACGCAGGAAACCATATTGCGTGTTGTGGACGTAAGACAAACCAGCCATCAGGCTGCTTTTGCGTTTATCCAACTGGCGAAGGCCACGATTATCACTGTCACCCGGTTTGAAGTGGGTAGGATCGTAGTACGCCATGATGGAGAGCTTGTCGGTGTCATCATTCCACAGGTAATACCCGCCGCCTAAGCCACGGAACCAGAAGTTATCTCCCTCATAGGTGACAACGGGAACCGGATAGACGTCGCGGTCATACTGTTTGTATGGGCTATTGATCACACCCACGCCTGCACCCACAGAGACTTTGCCCTCTGCATAAACGGTGCTTACTGAAGTGGCGACGAGTAGGCCCAATGCCAGAAGTTTGAGTTTGGTCACAATCCATTCTTTCCTGTAGTCAAATAATCAGCGGATGAAGTGTAACCGCCCTTTCCAGACAACCCAAAATTTTTTGCCTGCTAATCAGTCTGATTAACCCATTATTTTCAACTTTTCAGATGAACGGCAGCTTTCAGTATTGTGACCAGCGCATGAAACCTGAACTTTTCTCTTTTTATTTAAGAGGAATTTTCAGGATGAGTTATTGATATGTCATTGAAATTAGATTTTGCAGGCAGGCAAGTTTTGCAAATGCCATCTACGCTTAATTTTAAGAAGATGAATTCCTGAACACCCAGCCCTGCGGTGCTCCGATCTCAACCTGGCACACGGGTTGCTGCTATGACAGTAAGGTGCGCGGGATCCCTCTTCCGGGAGCCTCCACAATTCATATGAACGGCTCTTTTCCTGTGCTAAAAAACGAAAGGACGGCATGCCATGAATATATTCGATCACTATCGCCAGCGTTATGAAGCTGCCAAGGACGAAGAGTTCACACTGCAGGAGTTTCTTACCATTTGTCGGCAAGATCGCAGTGCCTATGCCAATGCGGCAGAACGGCTATTGATGGCTATCGGTGAGCCTAATATGGTCGACACTGCCCTGGAGCCACGGCTTTCCCGTCTCTTTTCGAATCGTGTTGTTGCACGATATCCGGCCTTTGAAGAATTTTACGGCATGGAAGATGCCATCGAGCAAATTGTTTCATACCTGAAGCATGCTGCGCAGGGTCTGGAAGAGAAGAAACAAATCCTCTATTTACTCGGCCCGGTGGGCGGGGGTAAATCGTCACTGGCAGAGCGTTTGAAAGCGCTTATGCAGCGTGTGCCGATTTATGTGCTCAGCGCGAACGGCGAACGCAGCCCGGTAAACGATCACCCGCTGTGCTTGTTTAATCCGCAGGAAGACGCCCAGATTCTGGATAAAGAATTTGGCATTCCGCACCGCTACCTCGGGACCATCATGTCGCCGTGGGCGGCAAAACGCCTGCATGAGTTTGGCGGTGATATCACCAAATTCCGCGTAGTCAAAGTGTGGCCTTCTATTCTTGAACAGATCGCTATCGCCAAAACGGAACCCGGTGACGAGAACAACCAGGACATCTCTGCACTGGTGGGTAAAGTGGATATCCGTAAACTGGAACACCACGCGCAAAACGATCCGGATGCTTACGGTTACTCCGGGGCGCTGTGCCGCGCGAACCAGGGGATCATGGAATTTGTCGAGATGTTCAAAGCACCGATTAAAGTGCTGCATCCACTGCTGACCGCTACCCAGGAAGGGAACTATAACGGGACAGAAGGTATCTCTGCCCTGCCGTTTAACGGGATTATCCTGGCTCACTCCAACGAATCGGAATGGGTCACTTTCCGTAATAACAAAAACAATGAGGCGTTCCTTGACCGTGTCTATATCGTCAAAGTGCCTTATTGCCTGCGGATCTCCGAAGAGATCAAGATTTACGAAAAACTGCTTAACCACAGTGAGCTGGTGCATGCGCCTTGCGCGCCCGGCACGCTGGAAACGCTGTCGCGCTTCTCCATCTTGTCACGCCTGAAAGAGCCTGAAAACTCCAGCATTTATTCCAAAATGCGCGTATACGATGGCGAAAGCCTGAAAGATACGGACCCGAAAGCGAAATCCTATCAGGAGTATCGGGATTACGCCGGGGTCGATGAGGGGATGAACGGCTTGTCCACGCGTTTCGCCTTTAAAATCCTCTCACGGGTCTTTAACTTCGACCACGCGGAAGTGGCGGCCAACCCGGTTCACCTGTTCTACGTGCTCGAACAGCAAATCGAACGTGAACAGTTCCCGCAGGAGCAGGCTGAACGCTACCTGGAGTTCCTCAAAGGTTATCTGATCCCGAAATACGCTGAGTTTATTGGCAAAGAGATCCAGACCGCCTACCTGGAATCCTACTCCGAATATGGGCAGAACATTTTCGACCGTTATGTCACGTATGCGGACTTCTGGATTCAGGATCAGGAGTATCGCGATCCGGATACCGGCCAGCTGTTTGACCGTGAATCCCTGAACGCCGAACTGGAAAAAATTGAGAAGCCTGCCGGGATCAGCAATCCGAAAGACTTCCGAAACGAGATCGTGAACTTCGTGCTGCGTGCCAGAGCGCATAACAACGGACGCAATCCGAACTGGACCAGTTACGAAAAACTGCGCACGGTTATCGAGAAAAAAATGTTCTCGAATACCGAAGAGCTGTTACCGGTCATTTCGTTTAACGCCAAAACCTCAACTGACGAGCAGAAAAAGCACGACGATTTTGTCGACCGCATGATGGAGAAAGGCTATACCCGCAAACAGGTTCGCCTGCTGTGCGAGTGGTACCTGCGCGTACGTAAATCGTCTTAACATAAAGGCCCCTCACCGGGGCCTGCAATAACCTACCGTAAGCCGGACAGGTGCAACTTATCCGGCATTACAGCGCAGAACACAGTTGGCAGAAGCAGTACGGGGGGTATATGACCTGGTTTATTGACCGGCGTCTTAACGGCAAAAACAAGAGCACGGTGAACCGCCAGCGCTTCTTGCGCCGTTATAAATCGCAAATTAAACAGTCGATCTCCGAGGCCATCAACAAACGCTCGGTGACCGACGTCGACAGCGGCGAATCTGTCTCCATCCCACATGATGACATCAGCGAACCGATGTTTCATCAGGGGCGCGGCGGCCTGCGCCATCGCGTTCATCCCGGCAACGATCACTTTGTACAGAACGACAGAATCGAGCGCCCGCAAGGCGGAGGCGGCGGTTCTGGCAGCGGTCAGGGACAGGCAAGCCAGGACGGTGAAGGCCAGGATGAGTTTGTCTTTAAGATTTCAAAAGACGAATATCTCGATCTGCTCTTTGAGGATTTGGCCCTGCCTAATCTGAAAAAGAACCAGCAGCGTCAGTTGAACGAGTACAAAACGCATCGCGCGGGGTATACCGCTAACGGCGTGCCAGCCAATATTAGCGTGGTACGTTCGTTGCAGAATTCCCTGGCACGACGCACGGCGATGACGGCGGGCAAGCGGCGCGAACTGCGCGAACTGGAAACCAGCCTGAAAGTTGTTGAAAACACCGAACCAGCGCAACTGCTGGAAGAAGAACGGCTGCGCAAAGAGATTGCCGAATTACGAGCAAAAATCGAGCGTGTCCCGTTTATCGACACCTTTGATCTGCGTTATAAGAACTACGAAAAACGCCCTGAACCCTCGAGCCAGGCGGTGATGTTCTGCCTGATGGACGTTTCAGGCTCAATGGACCAGGCCACCAAAGATATGGCGAAGCGCTTTTATATCCTGCTCTATCTGTTCCTGAGCCGAACGTATAAGAACGTGGAAGTTGTCTATATCCGCCACCACACCCAGGCGAAAGAGGTGGATGAACACGAATTCTTCTACTCGCAGGAAACCGGCGGCACGATTGTCTCCAGCGCCCTGAAGCTGATGGACGACGTCGTCAAAGAGCGTTACGACCCGGCGCAGTGGAATATCTATGCCGCACAGGCATCGGATGGGGATAACTGGGCAGACGACTCCCCGCTGTGTCACGATATTCTGGCGAAGAAAATTCTGCCTGTGGTGCGTTATTACAGCTATATCGAAATCACCCGCCGCGCCCACCAGACCCTGTGGCGAGAGTATGAACATCTTCAGGCGATGTTTGATAATTTTGCCATGCAACACATCCGCGATCAGGATGATATCTATCCTGTCTTCCGCGAGCTGTTCCATAAGCAGACCAGCAACAGCAATGCCTGATATAACAGCCAGCTCGACAGAGCTGGCTTTTTTTAACGGCTTACGTTCAGGCAATCGAAATTTTGGTCAATTAACATCGTGCAGTTACGCCCGCTATGCTTCCCCCGATAGAGAGCCTTATCAGCCCTTTCAAGCACTTCCCGGAGCGTTTCACCGCTCTGCACCCGCGTTAAGCCTGAGGTAAAAGTAATACGGATTTTCTTCTCACCTGACACAATTTCGTTGGCAGCAATAAGCTGTCTCAGGCGCTCGGCAGCCGCAGCGGCCTCCCGGTCGTTATCCGCCTGCAGTAAAATAATGAACTCTTCTCCACCATATCGATATACCGTTTCTGCACGGCGAACATTTTCTTCAAGATTTAACGCAAGCGAACGCAATACGGCATCGCCGATTAAATGACCATAAGTGTCATTCACCTTTTTAAAGTGATCGATATCGAGCAACAGCAAATAAAGCCCTTTCCCCTCCACGCTGGAATTCCGCTTCTCAAATGACTCATCCAGAATACGCCGCAACGGTAATCCCGTGAGTGCATCATAGCTGGTGCGCAATTGCAGCAAATGCTGTTTATAGTGTGAAACTGACTCTGTAAATTGCAGTAGCGTGGACTCAAAGAGATCGAATGCGTCAGAGCGTGAATTTTTGTTTTCAATGGCGGTCACAATCTGTCGACATGCCTCATGGACCTGACGGTGCTTTGCATTAATATCCAGCAAAAAATGTTTATCTTCGCGCTCCGCCTTCAATTGCTCGTTAAGCCATTGACCAAATTCGCAATGATTATGGGCATCATTGAAGGTAATTTCCGCCAGTTCCACATCCCGTCGGGAAACAAAGCGCAGTATCGTTACCAACCATTTAAAGTGAGCATCGGTGGAATAATTAAGGCCCCGCAGGGTAGCGTCGATTTCCTTAAATTTTCTGTTCACAATCGCTCCTGTCACTCAGTTAATCACTGTGACTTATCATAACGGCTGATATTTCAGTATTTGTCAGCGAGGCGTATATAAACTTTTATGGCTGCTCCATTCCTCGCCAATGTATTTATGCTAAATTAGACAGACTTGCTTATAGTTACAGGTAACAATAACGATGTCTGAAGATACAAAAAAGGCCGACACGCATCAGCAGTTGATTGCCTTACTCACTGAGCAGCGCGCGAAATTTCGCGTCGTGGAGCATGAACCGGTTGGGAAATGCGAAGCCGTCAGTGAAATACGCGGCACAGAGTTGGGTCAGGGGGCGAAAGCGCTGGTCTGTAAAGTGAAAGGCAACGGCGTTAAAAAGCACGTCCTCGCGATCCTCGCTGCTGACCAGCAGGCCGATCTCAGCCAGTTAGCCAGCCATTTTGGGGGGATCAAAGCCTCGCTCGCCAGCCCGGCAGAGGTAGATGAACTCACCGCCTGTGTGTTTGGCGCCATTCCTCCCTTCAGCTTTCATGACGGCCTGACGCTGGTTGCCGATCCGCTGCTCTTTGAGCGTTTTGATGAAATCGCTTTTAACGCCGGTCTGCTTGAAAAATCCGTCATTATGAATACGGATGACTACCTGCGAATTGCCCAGCCGGAGCTGGTGTCCTTCCGACGGGGTGAGACGTAATAGCACATCGCCGTCATTTCCGGGCGGCGCTTAACGGTACTTCTCCAGGAAAATAACCGAGGCGACCAGAATGACGGCAATGGTCAGAAATGAAGATGAGATGATTAGCGTTTCAACAAACATGTAATCGTTCATGATGATTCCCTCGTGGCCATTGCTGTCGTTTTACCCCCGCTGGATGACAATGACATGACATTAATACGGTATTCGCATGAATATCTTGCGGCTGAAACGATTCGCTGAAAAATAAGCTTTTCCTGGATAACACAACCGCTACCCGTCCGATTTGTTACCGGTATCACGAAAAAGAGTTTCCATAAATCCATTGCCAGATCTCGCAATTGTTAACCGCCTTTCTGTGGTCAACGATGAATAAGAGAACATTTCATAATAAACCTTACACTGGCAGGGTGAATTTCATGACCGATAAGATTTCCCGCAAAGAAAAAATCAGTTACGGGTTGGGAGACATGGCAAGCCATATTGGGTTGGATAATGTCATTATCTTTCTGACGTTTTATTACACGGACGTTGTGGGATTACCCGCCGCGTTTGTCGGGACGATGTTCCTGCTGGCCCGTACCGCCGACGCCATCATCGATCCTGCGATGGGCTATATTGCCGACCGCACCCGGACGCGCTGGGGTAAATTCCGCCCGTGGATGCTCTGGCTGGCGCTGCCCTTTGGCGCAAGCTGTCTGCTCACCTATGCCGTTCCGGAATCACTGGATTTGCACGGAAAGATGATCTTCGCCACCGTCAGCTATACCGTCATGATGCTGATGTATACCGCCATCAATATTCCCTATTGCTCGATGGGGGCGGTCATTACGCCGGATAACGAAGCGCGTATTTCACTGCAATCTTATCGCTTTTTCCTGGCTACGCTTGGCGGGGCATTATCCACCTTCTTTATGATGCCGCTGGCGGAATATTTAGGTGGCGACGACAAATTACTCGGCTATCGTTGGGCGATGGCAATAATGGCTACCGTCGCGGTCGTTATGTTCTGGATCTGCTTTGCCAATACCCGCGAACGGATAAACGCCCCCTCAACCCATAATAATTATCTGGCTGAATTGCGGGATTTAATCCGTAACGATCAGTGGCGCGTGGTGGCCGTTCTCGTATTAACCAATATCGGCTTTGGCGTTATTCGGCTTGGCGCCATGATGTATTTCGTCACGTATTATCTGGGCAGTGCCAGCTATTTTATGTGGATGCTTGGGGCCCATATTTTGGGCAAAGCCGCCGGCAGCGCACTGGCAAAACGCCTGACGCGCGACTACAGCAAAGTGCAGATGTTTGGTTACTGTGCGGTACTGGCGGGCGTCCTGAGTATTGCCCTCTTCTTCGCGCCGAAATCCGTGTATGTCCTGGTCCCGCTCACCTTCATCATTTCCACCCTTTACCAGGCTACCACCACCCTCATGTGGGTGATGATGGCCGATGTGGCCGATTACGGTGAATGGAAACAGGGCAAGCGGATGGACGGGGTCATTTTCTCCACCTTCCTGGCGGTGCTGAAGCTCGGCATGGCCATCAGCGGGGCCATTGTCGGCTGGACGCTGGGCTTTAGCGGCTACGTGCCGAATGCTCCGGAACAAACGTCCACGGCCATGTACTGCATTATCGCACTCTTTACCGTAGTGCCGGGGATATTGTCGCTTTGCGCCTTCGCCACGTTGCGCTGGTACAAGCTTGACGACAGCACCATGAAATCCATCAATCTCGCCAGACAGAGTATTTCGTAAAAGGACGCACCACCATGAGTGAACTGATTCAACATACCCATAGCATTGAGTGGCGCTTTGAACGTCAGATCCTGCGTATTGAGCCCTGGGGCGATCACAGCCTGCGCGTCAGAGCCACCTGCTCACCCGACTTTCAGGACGACCTGCATGCCCTGTTACCTCCTGCCGCATGCCAGGCCGACATCACCGCGGATGCCGAGAGCCTGACGCTCCGTAATGGCAATATCACCGCCACCCTGAATCTGAAGGGGCAACTGGCCTTCTACAACCAGCGCGGCGAACTGCTGCTGGAAGAGATGTGGCGTCAGCGCTCTACGGTGGGCATCGGCGCGAGTGAAAAGAGTCAGGACAAATACGTCAGCGCGCTGAAGCTTGACGGACGCGAGTTTAAGCCGCTGCCCGGCAGTAAATATCAGCTGACCGTACGTTTTGAATCCCGCGAGGGCGAGCGCATCTATGGCATGGGCCAGTATCAGCAGCCCTGGTTGGATCTGAAAGGCTGCACCCTTGAACTGGCACAACGCAACTCTCAGGCCAGCGTCCCCTTTATGCAGTCCAGTCTTGGGTATGGATTGCTGTGGAATAACCCGGCGATTGGTGAAGTCAGTTTCGCAAAAAATCAGACCGAGTGGCGCGCCCGCGTGACCGGGGAGATGGATTACTGGATCACCGCAGGCGACAGTATTGTCGACATCACTCGCCAGTATGTGAAAGCCACCGGCACGCCGCCGCAGGCCCCCGCCTTTATCAGCGGTCTGTGGCAGTGCAAATTGCGCTACCGCAGCCAGCAGGAAGTGCTGGAGGTGGCCCGCGAGTACCGTCGGCGTAATCTCCCCCTGTCGGTGATGGTGATTGATTTCTTCCACTGGCCCAATCAGGGAACCTGGTGTTTTGATCCGGTGGACTGGCCCGATCCCAAAGCCATGGTCGACGAACTCACGTCGATGGGCATTGAGCTGATGGTCTCGGTGTGGCCGACGGTGGAAGCCCGCAGCCCGCTCTATCCGCAGATGAAGGCAAAAGGCTGGCTGGTCAGCAGCGAGCGTGGCGTTCAGGTCAATCTGGATTTTATGGGCAACACCACCTTCTTTGACGCCACGCATCCCCAGGCACGCCAGTTTGTCTGGGATACGGCGAAGCAGAATTATTACGATTTGGGTATTAAGCTGTTCTGGCTTGACGAAGCCGAGCCGGAGTATCGTGCTTATGATTTTGATAATTATCGTTATCATGCAGGCCCGGTCCTGGAGGTGGGGAATCGCTACCCGCGCGATTTCGCCCAGGGATTTTATGATGGCCTGAAGGCCGAGGGTGAAAAAGAGATTGTTAATCTGGTGCGCTGCTCGTGGGCAGGCAGCCAGCGTTACGGCGTGCTGGCCTGGTCGGGTGATGTCCACTCCTCTTTCCACGCGTTCCGCAATCAGCTGGCGGCAGGGTTGAATATGGGTCTTGCGGGCATTCCCTGGTGGACGACGGATATTGGGGGTTTCCAGGGCGGGGACGTCAACGATCCCGCATTCCACGAGCTGCTTATTCGCTGGTTCCAGTGGGCGGTATTTTGCCCGGTGCTGCGTATGCATGGCTATCGCGAGCCCCAGATTCAACCGTCCGAGCGCTACCGGGAGGGCATTCCCCAGTGCAACAGCGGCTCCCCCAACGAACTGTGGAGCTATGGCGAAGAGAACTTCTCGTTGATGCAGCACTGGCTGTCTGTGCGCGAAAAGCTGCGTCCTTACATTGATGCGTTGTATGAGAATGCGCACCAGCACGGCGATCCGCTCATGCGCCCTCTCTTCTGGCACTATCCGGATGAACCCGAGAGCTGGTCATGTGAGGATCAATATCTCTTTGGTGAGGATTTACTGATCGCCCCGGTGATGCATGCCGGACAGCGTCAGCGTGACGTCTGGCTGCCCGCAGGCAATCGCTGGGTAGACCTGAACGGTGAACGTTACGCAGGCGGGGAACGCATTACCGTGCAGGCGGGCCTGGAGACCATTCCGGTATTGATACGTGAAGGCAGTCCCTTGATCACAGTCCTGGTCGGTTAACCTTCTGGCAGGTGCCCAAAAAAGATCGTTTTTTTCGCAAAAGCCTGTTTACCCTCGCATTTACGCGTAAAGTAAGCAGGCTTACTTTTTTTGGCAAGGATACCTCCATGTTTGACCCTACCCTATTGATTCTGCTGGCATTGGCCGCGCTGGGCTTTATCAGCCATAACACAACGGTCGCCATTTCGATTCTGGTTCTGATCATCGTTCGCGTGACGCCGTTGAACACGTTCTTCCCGTGGATTGAAAAACAAGGCCTGACCATCGGGATCATCATTTTGACCATCGGGGTGATGGCCCCCATCGCCAGCGGCACTCTTCCCGCCTCGACGCTTCTGCATTCGTTTGTGAACTGGAAATCGCTGATCGCCATTGCCGTGGGCGTATTTGTCTCGTGGCTGGGTGGCCGTGGGGTCACCTTAATGAGCAGCCAGCCCTCGCTGGTGGCTGGACTGCTGGTGGGCACCGTGCTGGGCGTAGCGCTGTTCCGTGGGGTACCCGTCGGTCCGCTGATCGCTGCCGGGCTGGTATCGCTGTTTATCGGGAAGTCATAGACAAGCCGGCGATATAACGGGCGGGCGTCTGGCCCAGCCCCTTTTTAAACATATTGATAAACGCGGTGGTGGAGTCATACCCCAGCGCGTGTGCAACCTGCTGTACCGACTGTCCACGAATCAGCCGTTGCAGCGCCAGAATCAGCTGGAGCTGATGCCGCCAGCGCCGAAAGCTTAACCCTGTCTCCTTGACCACCAGCCGGGCCAGATTGCGCTCGCTCATCGCAAAATGTTGCGCCCACTGGGTAAGGGTTTGCCAGGCGGCAGGTTCCTCCGCCATGGTCTCGCTCATCAGGCGTATCTTAGGATGGGATGAAACCGGTAATTGCAGCTGCTCCTGCGGCTGTTGGGGGAGTTCATCAAACAGAACGTCAATCAGTCTGGCAGTGGCAGGCAGCGCCATCTGCTCACGCGTGCGGGCAGCCAGCGTCAATATCAGCTCCCGCACCAGGGGAGACATTTTTAAGGTACAGCAACGATCCGGCAGCGTTACCGCCCCCGGCTCGATAAACAGAAAGCAGAGCTGCGCGCTGGGCGTGGCTTTATTACTGTGGGGCAACTGGCCGGGGATCCAGACCGCATAGTGCGGTGGAACCATTAACATCGCATTTTCGACTTCGCAGGTGATGGCCCCCTGCAACGCCAGAATCAGCTGGCCTTTACGGTGCTGATGCGAGGGAATGTGCTGTTCATCTTCGACCACGCGAATGTGAAATGCCGCTGCCAGGTCGCGCTGGCTGTCGGGATCGTAGCCTTCAAGTCCAAGCCCCATCATAAAGTTGTCCTGTTTGAGCGATAAACTGTCATTTTAGCTTGATTTAAACCAGGCTGAAAACGGGTAAGGTGGGCGCTCTTAAAAGATGTCAGAGAAAACAATGACCACTACTACTCAACCTTCCGCTAAAGATCGGGTCTTGCTGATCGCGGGCATTCTGATGATTGCCACCACGCTGCGCGTCACCTTTACGGGTGCGGCTCCCCTTTTGGATATGATTCGCAGCGATTACGGACTGACCACGGCCCAAACCGGCCTGCTCACCACGCTGCCGCTGCTGGCGTTTGCCCTGATTTCCCCGCTGGCGGCAGGCACCGCGCGCCGAATCGGCATGGAGCGCAGCCTGTTTATCGCCTTACTGCTGATCTGTGCAGGCATAGGGATCCGTTCGCTGCCCTCCGCCGCCCTGCTCTTTACGGGCACGGCCGTCATCGGCTGCGGTATCGCCCTGGGCAACGTCTTACTGCCGGGTCTGATTAAACGTGATTTTCCGGGCCATGTCGCCAAACTCACCGGCGCGTATTCACTGACGATGGGCGCAGCTGCCGCATCCGGGTCCGCGCTAGTTGTGCCTTTGGCCCTGGCCGGCGCGGGCTGGCATAACGCTTTACTGATGCTAATGGTCTTTCCGCTGCTGGCACTGTTTCTGTGGCTCCCCCAGTGGCGTGCGAAACAGACTGCGCCATTAACCGGTGCCCGTGCCTTGCACAATCGCGGTATCTGGCGCTCGGCGCTGGCGTGGCAGGTGACGCTCTTTCTGGGCATCAATTCACTCGTTTACTACGTCATTATCGGCTGGCTGCCCGCCATTCTCATCAGTCAGGGCTATAGCGAAACGCAGGCGGGTTCCATGCACGGACTGCTTCAACTGGCGACGGCGGCACCAGGGCTGGCGGTGCCCCTTCTGCTGCATCGTATGAAAGATCAGCGCGGCATCGCAGGTATCGCGGCGCTACTGTGCGCGGTGAGCGCGGCGGGTTTTTGGATCATTCCCGGACAGGCGGTGCTGTGGACGCTGATCTTTGGTTTTGGATCGGGGGCGACGATGATTCTGGGCCTGACGTTTATTGGTCTGCGCGCCAGCTCTGCACATCAGGCCGCCGCGCTTTCCGGTATGGCGCAATCTGTCGGTTACTTGCTGGCAGCGTGTGGACCACCGCTTATGGGTAAAATCCACGATACCGCTGGCGACTGGCGAATTCCTTTGCTGGTTTGTGCGTTTGCCGCCGTGGTGATGGCTTTCTGTGGCGTCCTTGCCGGACGCGATCGCGAAATCACGCCCGGCTGAGTGCGGAGGCAGGCCAAAACTCTGCCGGATTATCCCCGGGCGGCGCGAAGCATGGCATGGACCAGCGGGACAGGTCGCCCGGCCAGCGCACCGCGCTCATGCTGGAACAGCGTACCGACGAAGAACGGATGGGTGATCAATTCTACCGCACGAATTTCACCCTGCTCATCCCAGCCCGTCACTCGCATATCACCGCTCTCCAGCGCCAGTGCAAACTCGGGCGAGACGCCATAGTTACAGTGATAGCCCTCTTCAATCTCGAACTTTCCGTAGGCTTTCGCAATCAGCGTATTGGGACGCAGTTCGATGGCATCGGTCTTTTCCACCAGCGAACAGGTTAAAGGAGCAATCACCATGCGCCCCTCTGTGTCGGTTTCGGCATGTGCCGCATCCGCCCAGCCCAGCACATTGCGGGCATACTCAATTAATGCATGCTGAAAACCGCCGCAGGTTCCCAGGAACGGTACACTGTTTTCCCGGGCGTAGCGTGCAGCGATAAAAGCCGCTTCGGTATTTTTATAGGGGCTTGCGGGTACCAGCCAGATGGCATCGTAACCCACCAAATCTTCCGGGCTTGTAAGCTCAGGCGTGGCGATCCAGTCGTAATCGGCGGTGAGTTCCAACACGGCGGCTGCGTCATCAATTGCCAGTGGAATGGCCTGATGTGCAATAACCTCAGCGTTATAATCACCCACAAGGGCGATGCGAAGCGTGTCTTTGATCGGGGAGAGTTCCATGCGAAGGTCCTTATGCCAAAATTATCAGATAACACAAGGAACCTCAGACTACCGATCTTTTGCCGCTATCACAATACCTTAAAATCGGTGGGTTAAGGAGCAACAGAATGATTCAGTGTAAACGGGTGTATGACGATGCCAGTCACGACGATGGCTATCGGATTCTTGTCGACAGACTATGGCCACGTGGGGTTCGCAAAGCTGATTTGGCCTGCGCCGAGTGGTGCAAAATGCTCAGCCCGTCGACTGAGTTGCGGAAAGCCTTTCACGGCGAAATGATTGATTTTGACAGCTTCAGTGAGGCCTACCGTCAGGAACTGGCGCAGCACGAAGACGAAGGACGACGTATTGCCGCCCTTGCCGCTAAGCAGAGGGTTACCCTGCTCTATGGTGCGAAAAATACCGGGCAAAATCACGCCCTGATTCTGGCCGACTGGCTGCGCCATCTGAAAATCAGTTAACGGTGGATGCGTCCACGGCATACGGCGCATCTTCAGGCGTCAGAGGCATTAAATGCTCCGGACGCACAAAGGCAAAACCGTGCTGATGGTCAAACGAAGTAATGTCGCCGGTGACCAGCCACAATGCGCGATCCGCCGTGGTCGGTAATTCCGTCATGACGCCATTAACGGGATTCAAAAAACGCTGCCCTGGCTGGCAGAGTGCAAAAAGCTCAACGGATTTACCGATATTTCGGCGCCCTGCTGATGTGCGGGCACCAATAATAATGGCGAGGCTACCCGGTTTTAACTGAAACATACTTCTCTCGCGGTGTGAACGGCCACAAAGGCTAAGATAATTCCTAACGAGAAGTTTATCGCAGACCAGAGGCAAATGTCACCTGGTGGACGCAGGATGATCGCGACGGAACAGCGCCCACTCGTCAATAACTTCGCCGCCAGGCAATTTACATTCGGTACGCACCCCTTGCGGGCTTTGAACCGGAACACGCTCTCCCCCTTTTTGCAGACAGTATACCGAGGCCGGATTTGCCATGCCTGTTTGCGCAGGCTTCGGTGCGTCAGGTGCCGTTGAGCACGCGGTGAGGGGCAAAAGGGTAGCGAGGAGTAAATAGCGCATGAATGTCTCCTTATAAAATGCGGTGAGATAAGAGTACCGGGTCATCGCTGCGTTCTCCATGATTTCTCCCTTAAATCTGCACTTTTCACCCTTATCATTAATGTGTTCTCCCTTGACCAGAGAACATCATTTCATCATCAAAACCTTTTGCCCCAGGCGATGCCCGGGGCTTTTTTACCCTGTTCAACATTCGGTGGCGCCGGGGATATATAAAATTTCCTGTATTCATGTTTTACTGTGCCTGAGTCTAAAATTTCAGCATAACATGCAGATACTGACATCTTCTGCATGGGAGTTTACCCAGGTCATGTCGGACATCATCCTTGCCCGTGTCTCAGAAACCCTCGCCACTGAACAATCCCTTGAAAGTCTGGTACGTCAGTTACTGGAAATGCTTGAGATTGTCACCGAGATGGAATCGACCTATCTGACGAAGGTCGATATTAACGCCCGGCTGCAATATATTTTGTATGCGCGAAATAGCAAACAGATGCAGATCCCCGAAGGACTCAGCGTTCCCTGGGGCGATACGCTCTGCAAGCGCGCCATGGACAGCGGCACGTTTTTCAGTAATGAGGTGGCGGAGCGATGGGCTGATTGTGACGCGGCTAAAGCGCTGGGTATTACCACCTACGTGAGTATTCCCGTTCATCTTGCAGATGGCTCGCTGTACGGCACCTTATGCGCCACCAGCACGGACAAGAAATTGCTCAGCAATCGCGGCGAACAGGTGCTGCGGCTCTTTGCGGGCCTTATCGCGCAATATATTCAGAAAGAGTCGCTGGTGATGCAGCTGCGTGAGGCAAACGCCGCGCTTATCGCTCACTCCTATACGGATGCCCTCACCGGGTTACCGAATCGTCGGGCCCTCTTCGAAAATCTGACCACCCTGTTTTCTCTGGCGCGCCATCTCAGACGCAACGCCATCATTGCCTACATAGACCTGGATGATTTTAAGCTCATCAACGATCAACTGGGCCATGAGGCCGGGGACCAGTTCCTGGTTGAAGTCGGTAAGCGTCTCACCGCCGGTCAAACTGAAGACGATATTGTAGGCAGGCTGGGGGGCGATGAGTTTCTGGTTGCCTGCCTGAGCAAGAGCAATAACGCGACGGAAAACGGCCAACTTAATTTGATTAAAACGCAGATTAGCGCCAGTATTGCGGGCGATTACTGGCTCGGAAACGTTCACCTTGTTTATCCAGGGGCCAGTCTGGGCGTCGTGGAGATTGATCCTGCGACCACGGATGCGGACAGCGCATTGCGGGTGGCTGATACGGCGATGTACCGGGAAAAGAAAGGCAAGCGCAAAACGCGCTTTCTCCCTGAGGAGTAACCTCGTACACTCTGCACGCATCACAACCCAACAAGGGGAAGTCATGAGAATCGGAATTATTTTCCCGGTCGTTATCTTTATTACGGCTGTGGTGTTTTTAACGTGGTTTTTTGTCGGCGGTTATGCCGCGCCGGGGGCTTGAATGAAAAAAACGACCCTTATTATGCTGATCGTCGCCATTGTTGCGCTCGCGGGAACACAGCTCGGCTGGTGGTAAATCCATCACGTAAAAAGGCTGCCAGAGGGCAGCCTTTTTATGAGTCAGTCTATGCTTAGCTTTTGATTTTTCTGTAGATAAACAACACTACCAACGCACCAATCACCGCGACAGCAAAGCTCCCCATATTGAAGCCGTCAACTTTACCAAAACCAAATAAGGTGCTGATCCAGCCACCTACAACGGCACCTACGACCCCCAGAATGACGGTCACAAAGAAACCACCGCCATCTTTGCCCGGCATGATCCACTTCGCCAGAATACCTGCAATAAGCCCAAAGATAATCCAGGATAAAATTCCCATCGTTTTCCTCTCCGTATGGTTTTTGTCATTAAATCAACGACACCGAAAAGGATAGCACAGGATCGGAGAAAGGAAATTTGTGACATTCATCACGTGTATCGTTTGCATACTTTATAAGCAAACCTGAAACGCGCACCACACAAAAGATGGGGTTGCATCTTCCTTTGCGAAAGATTATCTTTCTCATTACTGAATAGTTGAGTAAAACGCTCAGATATTTAGTACGACATTGCTCACATTGCTTCCAGTATTTCTTGCCCACTTATTCGTGGGCTTTTTTTTTGCGGGTACGTAACTATTTCCCCTCCCTACCCGCTTTAATAGCTTGAATATCTCCATAAGCCGACTACGCTTACCTCACCAAAAACAGCAAGAACCAATTGATGTTATGAATGTTTCAAGCCGATTCGTTGTTTTGTTAAACCTGACTGCTGCCAGCACGCTGATGGTGCTTTTATCCGTGCGCTTTGACTGGCTGTAACAGGAGCACCCCCGAAACATTCGGGCGAGTGACGCGGTAGCAAGGGCCCCTTCGCACGCGTCAAGCCTGTTTTGTCTGCGGGCTAAAGTCCTGCTTCATTGCTCTGGGTTTTGAAAGCAGGACTTTAATAAATTCGATATAGGAAACGGGCTTGCCAAAGTAATAGCCCTGCAACAGCGCAATTTTATTGCGGTTTAAATACTCCAGTTGCTCCAGGGTCTCTACCCCCTCTGCGACAATACTCAACGACATTTTCCTCGCCAGTTCAATCACACAATCCAGCAACATGGTCGAATCCTTCTGACCGGAAACCCGGCTGACAAAGCTCTGATCAATTTTTATATAATCGATCCTCAGTTCGTGCAGACACGAGAGGCCGGAATAACCTGTGCCGAAATCGTCCAGAGCGATGACAAATCCTTTCGTATGCAGGGAATTAAGATTCTCAATCAGATGCGGGCTGTCCAGTAAAGGTTCTCGCTCGGTGATCTCCAGCACCAGCTTGACGCGCTTCCCCTCAAATCCCTGATGAAAATGGCTGCAATCGCCTAAAAATGAGTCCGAGGTGATATGCCTGGCGCTGATGTTAATCCCGATATGAAAGCCTTCGGGGAGTCTGGATGAAAGGGGATTGAGATGGCTGACGACCTGGGCCATTAAGCTCTTCGTGAGCGGTATAATCAGGCCACTTTTTTCTGCAATCGGGATAAAGACGTTTGGCGGAATAAACCCTGATTTTGGATGCTTCCAGCGGGCGAGCACTTCAACGCCCTGAATAACGCCGGTTTCTCCGTTCACAATCGGCTGATAAAACGGCACGATCTCGCCTTTTTCAATGGCTTTTCGCAGGTCATCCTCGTAGGTCGTACTTTTGCCAAGATAACGACGCAGAATCAATCCGATGGTCATAGAGAGAAAGACGATTAACAGGATCAGCCCCCAGCCCTGCTGCATTAATCTGTCAGCGCTGAAGAACGGCGGCAGAGGATAGTCAATACTGAAGGGATAGCGTAACGAAACCAGGGCAGATAAGCGCGCGGGCTTATTCTCCTGAACCACGACATCGCCTGAATGGGCTAAAACGCGATCCTCTACCCTCAATGAAAGACTGACATCGTGGGCAACCGTTGCCAGCGCACTACGCACATGGGCATCGCTGATACTGACAATGACCCTTCCCCCTGGCGTTAAGGTTTGTAATAACAAGACCGGGAGACCGTCTTTCACCCGGGCACCAGACAATAATGAAAGTCTTGCATAGGGTAACTGAGTTAAGGCCTTAATTAACACGCCGTTTCCCGGTAACGACGTACACATTATCTGGCCCTGATCGAGAATCATAATGGCGCGTAAATGCGGTTTTAACGCCGCCTCGGCCCCCAGATCCAGCTGTGCCTGGCTTGTGCATCCCTCCTGCGCGATGCGCTGCGCCGTCACCGTCGCGGCGGCGGCTTCGTTAAGCATCGACTCCACCGTCTGCGCACTGTTTTTGGCCATCGCCACCGTATTTGACTGGGCCAGATGCCATAGCTGCCAGTTAATAATCAGCACACCGACAATGAGTAGCGCGAGCGCGCTAACAAAAGCGAGGAGAGAGTTGCGCACAATTTATCCTTAAACAGAAAAATGTTTTGCTGTTGAGAAGGCCGCAGCGCTGTTAAAACCGTTAAGGGGATGATCGGAGCATAGATGGGTTTGCGGAAATGTCTCTCATACTCCGGAGGGATCTTGTGGGGAACTCATCAAATGAGCCGCTCAAAAATGAGGCGCAACGCCGTATTTGGGGTTTTTGACATTTGCCGCCCAGACCTTGATGTCCCCCTGCAGTAAAAGCGTAAAATCAGACTGGAGAAGATGAACCATATTATTGACCTGACCCGCATCCGTCACCGTGAAATGTTCGACCTGATCTTTCCCCAAACGCGCACAGACGTATCCAGCCGGAACAACGTGTCCATTCACACGCAGTAATCGTGAGGTTTTACATTCCCCCACTGATACCTCGGAAATCACCAGATTGGCCTGATCTTGTCCGGGCTGCGAAAAACTTAGCATCACGGGTTGGCCAGTGGACGTCTGCACCAGGTCATACAGCACCGCATCTTTTTCATACCAGGTATTGTATTCACGTCCCTGGTACGCTGAATTTGCAGAGAGAGGGGGCAGAAGGAAAAGCAAGGCGGGTAAAATCGAATGGCGCATCAGACAAGTTTTCGTTAACCAGATTATTCATCACTGATTATTTAATACTTGTGCGGCTGATATCAACCACACGAAGGGATTGTTGCCCTTTCTTTGATATTGCTCACTCTCACGACAAATAACGAAAAACCGCCCGAAGGCGGTCAGCAGAGGTTTAATGATGGGTGATTTCCCCGGCGCTGTGCCTGGGACCTATTCGCCCTGCTTCAATTAAGATTTCTTCGATAAGTTCTTCCAGGCACTCACGTCCGTGGTGATCGCATATCAGGTGCACCTGTCGAGAAATCTCTTCCGTTTTCATGCCATCGCATAATGCTGATTTCAGCATTATCGACGCCCAGCGTTTCGCTTCAGAATGAGTCAGCATAACCCCTCCGATATAGGTTACCTCTCTAAGCGTAGCTAGCCGGAAACGAATCACAAGGGTATTTACACCATCAAAATGCAACACATTTTTACAGACGATGCGGGGCTGACGTGAAGACAAAAAAAAACGGGAATCCATCGGCTCCCGTTCTTGTTTAACCCAGCGAGTGGATTACATGTTCGCGATAATCGCGTCGCCAAACTCTGAACATTTCAGCAGCTTAGCGCCATCCATCAGACGTTCGAAGTCATAGGTGACGGTTTTGGCGTTGATCGCGCCTTCCATACCTTTGACGATCAGGTCTGCGGCTTCGAACCATTCCATATGACGGAGCATCATTTCTGCGGACAGAATGATAGAACCTGGGTTCACTTTATCCTGACCTGCATACTTCGGTGCCGTACCGTGAGTCGCTTCGAACAGCGCGCATTCGTCGCCGATGTTCGCGCCAGGGGCGATACCGATACCGCCAACCTGTGCCGCCAGGGCATCAGAAATGTAGTCACCGTTCAGGTTCATACAGGCGATCACGTCATATTCGGCCGGACGCAGCAGAATCTGTTGCAGGAACGCATCGGCGATCACATCTTTAATGATGATCTCTTTGCCGGTGTTCGGGTTCTTGATTTTCTGCCATGGGCCGCCATCGATCAGCTCGCCGCCGAACTCTTCGGTCGCCAACTGGTATCCCCAGTCTTTGAACGCGCCTTCGGTGAACTTCATGATGTTGCCTTTGTGAACCAGGGTCACAGAGTCGCGATCGTTGGTGATAGCGTATTCAATCGCCGCACGCACCAGACGCTTGGTTCCCTCTTCGGAGCACGGCTTAATGCCGATACCGCAATGTTCAGGGAAGCGAATTTTCTTCACGCCCATCTCTTCGCGCAGGAACTTGATGACTTTTTCTGCATCAGCAGAATCAGCTTTCCACTCGATACCCGCATAGATATCTTCGGAGTTTTCACGGAAGATAACCATATCGGTCAGTTCAGGATGTTTCACCGGGCTAGGCGTGCCCTGGTAGTAGCGCACCGGGCGCAGACAAACATACAGATCCAGTTCCTGACGCAGAGCAACGTTCAGGGAGCGAATACCGCCGCCGACCGGGGTGGTCAGTGGGCCTTTAATGGCAACACGATAGTCGCGAATCAGGTCCAGCGTTTCTGCTGGCAGCCAAACGTCCTGGCCGTAAACTTGAGTAGATTTCTCACCGGTGTAAATTTCCATCCAGGAAATTTTACGCTCGCCTTTGTAGGCTTTCTCAACAGCGGCATCAACCACTTTCAGCATTGCTGGCGTCACGTCTACACCGATACCGTCACCTTCAATGAACGGAATAACCGGATTGTGTGGAACGTTAAGCTTGCCGTTTTGCAGGGTGATCTTTTTACCTTCCGCCGGAACAACTACTTTGCTTTCCATTAACCTCTCCTTCGAGCGCTTCTGGTTGTTACTGATCTTATGTTAATAATTTGTAATGAGCCGTTCGATAGTACCTGAATGTCTGGCGCCATGAAAGGCATTCGTTATTGGGCTATAATGCGGCAATTAATAACGTCTGAAAATACCATGAAGAAAACTTCTATTAGAAATCACCGGGTTGAGCGATTCAGCTCACGACAAGCCACCAGCAAATCAACGGTAAGCCAGCCAAAGCGGGTCATTTTGTTCAATAAACCCTACGATGTTTTGCCGCAATTCACTGACGAAGCGGGCCGACGTACCCTGAAGGATTTTATTCCGGTAGAAGGCGTGTATGCGGCAGGCCGTCTTGATCGCGACAGCGAAGGTTTACTGGTTTTAACCAATGACGGGGCATTACAGGCGAAACTGACCCAGCCGGGAAAACGTACCGGTAAAATCTATTACGTGCAGGTGGAAGGTGAACCCTCGGAAGAGTCTCTTGCCGCACTGCGCACGGGAGTGACCTTAAACGATGGCCCTACATTGCCGGCAGGCATTGAGCGGGTCAATGAACCAGACTGGTTATGGCCGCGCCACCCTCCGATTCGTGAGCGCAAAGCTATTCCCACCGCCTGGCTAAAAGTCACCCTTTACGAAGGGCGTAACCGTCAGGTGCGCCGGATGACGGCTCACGTTGGCTACCCGACCCTGCGGCTCATTCGCTATGCGATGGGCAGTTATACCCTGGATTCTCTTGCCAACGGTGCGTGGCGGGACGTTACAGAATAAGGACACATTTATGTTTAAGCCTCATGTCACGGTTGCCACACTCGTTCATGCTCAGGATAAATTTCTGGTGGTTGAAGAGACCATTAATGGAAAAGCGTTGTGGAATCAACCCGCCGGGCACCTTGAAGCCGATGAAACGCTGGTGCAAGCCGCCACGCGTGAGCTTTGGGAAGAGACCGGTATTCATGCTGAGCCGCAATCCTTCGTGCGCATGCATCAGTGGATTGCGCCGGATCGCACCCCTTTCCTGCGTTTTTTATTTGTTGTTGAACTTAGCGAAATGTGCGCCACCGAGCCGCATGATGACGATATCGATCGCTGCCTGTGGGTCACCGCTGAGGAGATCCTCAACGCGCCAAACCTGCGCTCGCCGCTGGTTGCCGAAAGTATTCGCTGCTATCAGTCTGGCGCTCGCCTGCCGCTTGAGGTGATTGGCGAATTTAACTGGCCGTTTACAGAGGGTGTCAATGGTGGGGGCGCGTGATAGAATACGCCGCCTTAAGTTCAATGTCGTGAGTATTCCATGTCAGATAACAGCCAGAAAAAAGTAATCGTCGGCATGTCCGGCGGCGTCGATTCCTCCGTTTCCGCCTACCTGTTGCAACAACAGGGCTATAAGGTAGAAGGCCTGTTCATGAAGAACTGGGAAGAAGACGATGGCGAGGAATACTGCACCGCTGCTGCCGATCTTGCCGATGCGCAAGCCGTGTGCGACAAGCTGGGCATTGAGCTGCACACCGTCAACTTTGCCGCAGAGTACTGGGATAACGTCTTCGAGCTGTTCCTTGAAGAGTATAAAGCCGGCCGTACGCCGAACCCGGATATTCTGTGCAACAAAGAGATCAAATTTAAAGCCTTCCTGGAATTCGCTGCAGAAGATTTGGGCGCAGATTATATTGCGACCGGTCACTATGTCCGTCGCGCGGACGTGAATGGCAAAAGCCAGCTCTTGCGCGGCCTGGATGGCAATAAAGATCAGAGCTACTTCCTGTATACCCTCGGTCATGAGCAAATTGCACAGAGCCTGTTCCCGGTCGGGGAACTGGAAAAACCGCAGGTGCGTAAAATTGCCGAAGAGCTTGATCTCATCACCGCGAAAAAGAAAGACTCAACCGGTATCTGCTTTATCGGTGAGCGTAAATTCCGTGAATTTCTCGGACGTTATCTTCCTGCACAGCCGGGCAAAATCCTGACCGTTGACGGTGAAGAGGTCGGCCAACATCAGGGGCTGATGTACCACACGTTGGGTCAGCGTAAAGGGCTGGGCATTGGCGGCACCAAAGAAGGCAGCGAAGATCCGTGGTATGTGGTCGATAAAGACGTTGAGCACAATATTCTGATCGTTGCTCAGGGACACGACCATCCGCGTCTGATGTCCGTTGGGCTTATCGCACAGCAGCTTCACTGGGTCGATCGCGAACCGGTCACAGGCACCCTGCGCTGCACCGTGAAAACGCGCTATCGTCAGACGGATATCCCGTGCACAATCACCGCGCTGGATGATGAACGTATTGAGGTTCGTTTCGATGAACCCGTTTCTGCTGTCACCCCGGGGCAGTCCGCTGTCTTCTATCACGGCGAAGTTTGCCTGGGTGGCGGTATTATTGAACAGCGTCTGCCCCTGACGTCTGCTTAAAAACGATTGCACACCATAAGGAGCACGAGTGGCGAAGAATTATTATGACATCACCCTGGCGCTGGCTGGAATTTGCCAGTCTGCCCGTCTGGTGCAGGAGCTGGCGCATCAGGGTCATTGTGACGCTGACGCGCTGCACGTTTCGCTCAACAGCGTCATCGATCTCAACCCAGGCTCCACATTAGGGGTCTTCGGTGGCAGTGAAACGAATCTTCGTCTTGGTCTCGAAACGCTCCTTGGCGTACTGAATGCCAGTAATCGTCAGGGTCTGAACGCTGAACTGACGCGTTACACGTTAAGCCTGATGGTCCTTGAGCGTAAGCTTAACGGTGCCAAAGGGGCGATGGACACCCTCGGTGAGCGCATCGCGGGCCTGCAACGCCAGCTTGACCATTTTGACTTACAGTCCGAAACATTAATGAGCGCGATGGCCGCCATTTATGTCGACGTGATAAGCCCACTCGGCCCGCGTATTCAGGTCACCGGCTCCCCTGCCATGCTGCAAAGCCCGCAGGTGCAGGCGAAGGTACGTGCGTCACTGCTGGCTGGTATCCGCGCTGCGGTACTGTGGCATCAGGTCGGCGGCGGACGTCTGCAGCTCATGTTTTCTCGTAGTCGCCTGACCGCTCAGGCAAAACAAATTCTTGCTCATTGTTAACCTCCCGGAGTTGCGAATTATGGAATTATCCTCACTGACCGCCGTTTCACCCGTCGATGGACGTTACGGCGATAAAGTCAGCGCGCTGCGCGGGATTTTCAGCGAATATGGTCTGCTGAAATTCCGTGTACAAGTTGAAGTACGCTGGCTGCAAAAACTGGCCGCGCACGCAGCAATCAAGGAAGTTCCTGCTTTTGCTGCCGAGGCAAACGATTACCTCGATAAAATCGTCGCAGAGTTTAATGAAGAAGATGCGGCGCGCATTAAGACTATCGAGCGCACCACAAACCATGACGTGAAGGCAGTTGAGTATTTCCTGAAAGAGAAAGTGGAGAGTATTCCCGCCCTGCACGCGGTATCTGAATTTATCCACTTTGCCTGCACGTCTGAAGATATCAATAACCTGTCTCATGCACTGATGCTGTCGACTGCGCGTCAGGATGTAGTACTGCCTTACTGGCGCAAAATTATTGATGCGGTGAAAGCACTGTCCGTTGAATATCGTGATATTCCACTGCTGTCGCGCACCCACGGTCAGCCCGCTACCCCGTCGACGATGGGCAAAGAGATGGCTAACGTCGCCTACCGTATGGAACGCCAGTTCCGCCAGCTTGAGCAGGTGGAAATTCTCGGCAAAATTAATGGCGCCGTTGGGAACTATAACGCCCACATCGCCGCCTATCCGGAAGTTGACTGGCACCAGTTTAGCGAAGAGTTTGTCACCTCTCTGGGAATTCAGTGGAACCCGTACACAACTCAGATCGAGCCGCACGATTACATCGCCGAACTGTTTGATTGTATCGCCCGCTTCAACACCATCCTCATCGACTTCGACCGCGATGTCTGGGGTTACGTCGCCCTGAACCACTTCAAGCAGAAAACCATTGCGGGCGAAATTGGTTCTTCCACCATGCCGCATAAGGTTAACCCGATCGACTTTGAAAACTCAGAAGGTAACCTGGGTCTGGCGAATGCGATGCTCCAGCATATGGCGAGCAAACTGCCGGTTTCTCGCTGGCAGCGCGACCTGACCGATTCTACCGTTCTGCGTAATCTCGGTGTCGGCATTGGCTATTCACTGATTGCTTATCAGTCCACGCTGAAAGGCGTGAGCAAACTGGAAGTGAACCGCGATCGTCTGCTGGACGAGTTGGATCACAACTGGGAAGTGCTGGCTGAGCCTATTCAGACCGTGATGCGTCGCTACGGTATCGAAAAACCGTACGAAAAACTGAAAGAGCTGACCCGTGGCAAGCGAGTGGATGCCGAAGGCATGAAACAGTTTATCGATGGCCTGGCACTGCCGGAAGAAGAGAAAACGCGCCTGAAGGCAATGACCCCGGCCAATTATATCGGTCGTGCCATTACGATGGTTGATGAGTTGAAATAATCGCTTTTCCCCTCTTTCCGTCTGGAAAGAGGGTCCTTCCCGCCCGGTTTAGTCAATGTTTATCCCCACAACACCATAATCAGCGTTAAACTATTCATACCATTAATTTTAGGGAGAAGAGATGATGCGCGTATTGGTTGTCGAGGATAACGCATTATTACGTCATCACCTGAAGGTTCAGCTTCAGGAAATGGGACATCAGGTTGACGATGCGGAAGATGCAAAAGAAGCCGATTACTATCTTAACGAGCATTTACCTGACATTGCCATCGTCGATTTAGGGCTACCGGACGAAGACGGATTGTCATTAATCCGCCGCTGGCGCAGCCACGACGTTTCTCTGCCCGTGCTGGTCTTAACCGCGCGTGAAGGCTGGCAGGACAAAGTCGAAGTGCTCAGTGCTGGCGCAGATGACTACGTCACTAAACCTTTTCATATCGAAGAGGTCGCCGCTCGCATGCAGGCGCTGATGCGCCGTAACAGCGGTCTGGCCTCGCAGGTTATCTCTATTCCGCCTTTCCTGGTTGACCTCTCCCGCCGCGAATTTTCGATTAATGATGAAGTCATTAAACTCACCGCGTTTGAATACACCATTATGGAAACGCTCATCCGCAACAGCGGCAAGGTCGTCAGTAAAGATTCGCTGATGTTGCAGCTTTACCCTGATGCAGAACTGCGTGAAAGCCACACGATTGATGTTCTGATGGGACGTTTACGTAAAAAAATACAGGCCCAATATCCGCAGGACGTTATTACGACCGTTCGCGGTCAGGGATACTTGTTTGAATTGCGCTAAATGAAAAAGTTTCTTCGCCATGTTTTACCTCTTTCACTGCGGGTGCGCTTTTTGCTGGCAACCGCAGCGGTTGTGCTGGTGCTGTCACTCGCCTACGGCATGGTTGCTCTGGTGGGATACAGCGTAAGCTTTGATAAAACCACCTTTCGCCTGCTGCGCGGCGAGAGCAACCTCTTCTATACCCTTGCAAAATGGGAAGATAACCACATCAGCGTGGAGATGCCCGAAAACCTGGATCGACAAAGCCCGACCATGGCGCTGATTTATAATGAAAAAGGTCAGCTCTTATGGGCACAGCGGCACATACCCTGGCTGGAAAAGAGTATTCAACCTGAGTGGCTTAAAACGAACGGTTTTCATGAAATTGAAGCTGGCCTGAATGCCACCAGCGCCCTGCTGGGCAACGATGCGTCGATGCAACGCGAGCTGGCAGAAATTCGCGAAGATGACGATGAGACGGAGATGACACACTCGGTCGCCATCAATATCTATCCGGCCACGATGGATATGCCCCAGTTGACCATCGTCGTGGTTGATACCATTCCGGTCGAGCTAAAACGCTCTTATAAAGTCTGGAGTTGGTTTGTTTATGTGCTTGCCGCTAATCTGCTGCTGGTCATCCCGCTACTCTGGCTTGCGGCACGATGGAGCCTGCGTCCTATTGAGTCGCTGGCGAAAGAGGTGCGAGAGCTCGAAGAACATCATCGCGAAAAGCTCAACCCTGAAACCACCCGCGAACTGACCAGTCTGGTGCGTAACCTCAATCGCCTGCTGAAGAGCGAACGCGAACGATACGATAAATATCGCACGACGCTGACCGATCTGACCCACAGTTTAAAAACGCCGCTGGCGGTCATGCAGAGCACGTTACGCTCTATGCGTGGCGCAAAATTATCGGTGGATGAGGCCGAGCCGGTAATGCTTGAGCAGATCAGTCGTATCTCACAGCAGATTGGCTACTATTTGCATCGGGCGAGCATGCGTTCAGGTAGCGCGTTGCTCAGCCGCGAGCTGCACCCTGTCGCCCCGCTGCTGGATAACCTTACCTCTGCGCTGAATAAGGTGTATCAGCGCAAGGGGGTGAATATTAGCCTCGATATTTCCCCTGAGATCAGCTTTGTCGGGGAAAAGAATGATTTCATGGAAGTCATGGGTAACCTCCTGGACAACGCCTGTAAGTATTGTCTGGAATTTGTCGAAGTGACGGCACGTCAGACGGACAACGAGCTGCATATTATCGTCGAGGACGATGGCCCAGGGATCCCGGCAAACAAACGTGACCTGGTCTTCGATCGAGGCCAGCGGGTTGATACCCTTCGCCCGGGTCAAGGGGTGGGGTTATCCGTGGCACGTGAGATTGTCGATCAATACGACGGCCGTATTGACCCCGGCGAAAGTCTGCTTGGCGGGGCGCGTATGGAGGCCGTTTTTGGCCGTCAACACCCCACCGCCGACGATAGTTAGCGCGGAATGCGAAAAAAGCGATATTCGCGCACGCAGGCTCTTGTGCTTCCGTTATAATCCGACTCAGTAAGAGCCTGCGGAAATAATAAATATGGAATATCACTTAGCACTGAACTGGCCCGACTTTATCGAACGTTACTGGCAGAAACGCCCGGTGGTTCTGAAGCGCGGCATCAGCAATTTTGTCGACCCCCTCTCTCCCGACGAGCTGGCGGGGCTGGCCATGGAAAACGAAGTGGACAGCCGTCTGGTCAGTCATCAGGAGGGGAAATGGCAGGTGAGCCATGGTCCTTTCGAAAGCTATGACCATCTGGGCGAGAACAACTGGTCATTACTGGTGCAGGCCGTTAACCACTGGCATGAGCCTACCGCAGCGTTGATGCACCCGTTTCGCGCCCTCCCCGACTGGCGGATGGACGATCTGATGATCTCCTTCTCCGTTCCGGGCGGTGGCGTTGGTCCGCATCTGGACCAGTACGACGTCTTTATCATTCAGGGCACTGGCCGCCGCCGCTGGCGCGTGGGCGATAAAGTGCCCATGAAGCAGCACTGCCCACACCCGGATTTGCTGCAGGTTGATCCTTTTGAAGCCATTATCGATGAAGAGATGGAGCCGGGGGACATTCTCTATATTCCACCGGGCTTCCCGCACGAAGGCTACTCTCTGGAAAACTCCCTGAATTACTCGGTCGGTTTCCGTGCGCCGAGCGGTCGCGAGATGATCAGCGGTTTTGCTGATTACGTCCTGCAACGTGAACTGGGCAGCCATCGCTACAGCGATCCTGATGTCCCGTCGCGCGAGCATCCTGCCGATATCCTGCCGCAAGAACTCGATAAACTGCGTGAAATGATGCTGGGTTTGATTAATGAACCTGAACATTTCAAACAGTGGTTCGGTGAGTTTATCAGCCAGTCGCGCCATGAACTGGACGTTGCCCCCGCAGAGCCGCCTTATCAGCCAGATGAGATTTACGACGCGCTGCAGCAAGGCGATACTCTGGTGCGTTTAGGTGGCCTCAGAGTATTGCGTATTGGCGATGAGATTTTCGTTAACGGCGAGAAACTTGACTCCCCGCACCGCCCTGCCCTTGAGGCGCTGGCAAGCCACATGCGGCTTTCCGCCGACACGTTTGGTGATGCGCTGGAAGACCCTTCCTTCCTCGCCATGCTGGCGGCGCTGGTAAACAGTGGATACTGGTTCTTCGAAGAATAACGGCAGGTCTAACCCGGCAAACGCCGGTCACAAGCCGGGTGTTGCCCGGCTTTTTCTTGCCTGCTTCTCAACGGCCTTGCGCCGGGCGGCACTGCGTATGCCCGGCGTTTGGGCATTACTGCTTCGCGGTCAACTCTGCGATACGCACAATAACCTTCACCGCTTTCTCCATGCCTTCCAGGGTCACAAACTCATGTTTGCCGTGGTAGTTGTATCCCCCGGTAAACAGGTTTGGACAGGGTAATCCCATGAAAGAAAGCTGCGAACCGTCGGTTCCGCCCCGGATGGGTTTTAGCAACGGCTCAATATCACAGTCACGCATCGCCTGCTGCGCGATATCCAGGATATGCGGATGCTCCATCACCTTGTCGCGCATATTGTAGTAACTGTCTTCGATGATCAGTTCAATGTAGCAATCCGGGTGCAGACCCTTGCCCACCTTCTTGGCGATTTCCATCATCTTGCGCTTACGTGCTTCGAAGGCCTTACGATCAAAATCACGCACGATGTAATGCATCTGCGCGCTGTCAACCGTCCCTTTCAGGCTGGTGAGATGATAAAACCCTTCGTAGCCGTCGGTGTTTTCCGGGCTTTCCTCTGCCGGCACTTCGGCATGAATTCGCGCGGCCAAAGAGAGCGCGTTGACCATGACGCCTTTTGCTGAGCCAGGATGGACGTTATTGCCGACAATTTTGATCGTTACCGAGGCGGCGTTAAAGTTTTCGAACTCCAGTTCGCCGACCCCTCCGCCATCAACGGTATAGGCCCACTTCGCGTCAAACTGCTCAACGTCAAAATATTTCGCCCCTTTGCCCACCTCTTCATCGGGGGTAAAGGCCACGCGGATATCGCCGTGAGGAATGTTTTTTTCCTTCAACACGGCAAGCGCGGTCATGATCTCTGCGACGCCTGCTTTGTCATCGGCGCCAAGGAGTGTTTTGCCGTCGGTGGTAATCAGCGTTTGTCCCAGGAGCTGATGCAGAACCGGGAACATGACGGGCGAAAGCACCTCATCGCCGATACCCAGCGCGATATCGCCACCACGGTAATTTTCGACAATCTGTGGATTCACGTTTTTCCCGCTAAAATCGGGAGACGTATCGACATGAGAAATAAAACCGATCGCCGGGACCTCGCCTTCGACGTTTGACGGCAACGTCCCCATCACCGTTCCTTTCTCGCTTAAGGTCACGTTCACCAGCCCCAGTGAGTCAAGCTGCTCCTTTAACAGGTTTAACAGCTTCCATTGGCCTTCCGTGCTCGGTACCTGTCTGACGCCCGCCTTAGATTGGGTATCCAGCGAAACGTACTGTAAAAAACGCTCAAGTAATTTATCCATGCAGTCACCCTCTCTTTTTGTGACAACATTATCATTAAGCATCAAAACCCAAATATTGCGTCAGGTCACTTTTATCCCGTAAACGAGAATATTTTCGTTTCTGTTGTTGTGCGTTAATAAATGTAGCTTATGAATCAGTCACAAGGATTGGCGAAGATAGTGCTTTGCCGTAGAATGTCGGCCCTCGTCATGCGTCACCAAGGTGGTTCAACACAAACCCCGCTACCGATAACCCATTCGTAGCGTCTATATGGGACAGAGTCAAAAATTGAATAATCAACCGGGTAAACTCTCACCGCTGGTTCAGCTGGCAGGGATTTGCAAAAGTTTTGATGGCAAAACGGTCATCTCTGACCTGAATCTGACCATCAACAACGGCGAGTTTCTGACGCTGTTAGGCCCTTCCGGCTGCGGCAAGACAACCGTACTTCGCCTTATCGCCGGGCTGGGAAGCGTCGATAGCGGCCAAATTCATCTCGAAGATCAGAACATCACGGATGTTGCCGCCGAACATCGCCACGTCAATACCGTTTTTCAAAGCTACGCGCTTTTCCCGCATATGACCGTATTTGAGAACGTCGCGTTTGGCCTGCGTATGCAAAAGACGCCTCGTGAGCAGATCGCCCCGCGCGTGACTGACGCGCTTCGCATGGTTCAGCTCGATGAGTTCGCCCAGCGCAAACCCCATCAACTTTCCGGCGGTCAGCAGCAGCGTGTGGCTATTGCACGCGCGGTCGTGAATAAGCCCCGCCTGCTTCTGCTGGATGAGTCGCTTTCAGCTTTAGATTATAAGCTACGCAAACAGATGCAGAACGAGCTGAAAGCCCTGCAGCGTAAGCTGGGTATTACCTTTGTTTTTGTGACGCACGATCAGGAAGAAGCCTTAACAATGTCCGATCGCATCGTGGTGATGCGGGACGGAAAAATCGAACAGGACGGCACTCCGCGTGAAATCTACGAAGAGCCGAAGAACCTGTTTGTCGCCAGCTTCATTGGCGAGATCAATATCTTCAATGCCACAGTGATTGCGCGCCTTGATGAGCAGCGGGTCCTCGCGAACGTTGAAGGCCGCGAATGTCATATCACGGTCAACTTCGCCGTGGAAAAAGGACAAAAACTCAATGTTATGCTGCGCCCGGAAGATCTCCGCGTGGATGAAATTCATGACAGCACGGAAGCCGAAGGTCTGATCGGCTACATCCGCGAACGTAACTACAAAGGAATGACGCTGGAATCCGTGGTTGAGCTGGAAAACGGCAAAATGGTGCTCGTCAGCGAGTTCTTTAATGAAGATGATCCTGATTTTGACCATCCTCTCGATCAGAAGATGGTCGTCAACTGGGTCGAAAGCTGGGAGGTCGTGCTGGCTGATGAAGAACACAAGTAAGTTCCAGAAAGTGGTGATTGCCACTATCGTCGGTTGGCTTGTGTTGTTTGTTTTTTTACCCAACCTGATGATTATCGTCACCAGCTTTCTGACCCGCGACAACGATAACTTTGTCAAGCTGGTCTTTACGCTGGATAACTATGCCCATTTACTGGACCCACTCTATCTGGATGTGCTGCTCCATTCGCTCAACATGGCGGCTATCGCCACCGTGGCCTGCCTGGTGCTGGGATACCCCTTTGCCTGGTTTCTGGCGCGTTTGCCGCAGAGAGTGCGTCCACTGCTGCTTTTTTTACTGATTGTGCCCTTCTGGACCAATTCCCTCATTCGTATTTATGGTCTGAAAATTTTTCTCAGCACCAAAGGCTATCTGAATGAGTTCCTGCTGTGGACAGGCATTATCGATACGCCCGTGCGCATTATGTATACCCCGGGCGCGGTAATCATTGGCCTGGTCTACATTCTGTTGCCCTTCATGGTGATGCCGCTCTATTCCAGTATCGAAAAGCTCGATAAACCGCTGCTGGAAGCGGCACGGGATCTGGGCGCGAGCAAGCTACAGACGTTTCTGCGCATTGTCATTCCGATGACCATGCCAGGCATTATCGCCGGATGTCTGCTCGTGATGCTGCCCGCCATGGGGCTGTTCTACGTGTCAGACCTGATGGGCGGCGCGAAGAATTTGCTGATCGGTAATATTATTAAGAGCCAGTTCCTGAACATCCGCGACTGGCCATTTGGATCGGCCACCAGCATAACATTGACCCTGGTGATGGGGCTGATGCTGCTGATTTACTGGCGCGCCTCTCGTTTGCTGAATAAGAAGGTGGAACTCGAATGATCGGTCGACTGCTTCGCGGCGGTTTTATGACCGCCATTTATGCCTATCTCTATATTCCGATTATTATTTTAATCGTGAATTCGTTTAACAGTTCGCGTTTTGGCATCAACTGGCAGGGCTTTACCACCAAATGGTATAGCCTGTTGATGAATAACGACAGCCTGCTTCAGGCGGCGCAGCACTCGCTGACCATGGCGATTTTCTCTGCCACCTTTGCCACACTGATTGGCTCACTGACCGCCGTGGCGCTTTATCGCTATCGTTTTCGCGGGAAGCCTTTTGTCAGCGGCATGCTCTTTGTGGTGATGATGTCGCCGGATATCGTGATGGCGATTTCACTGCTGGTGCTGTTTATGCTACTCGGTATTCAGCTCGGCTTCTGGTCTCTGCTTTTTTCGCATATCACCTTCTGCCTGCCGTTTGTGGTCGTGACGGTTTACTCTCGCCTTAAGGGGTTTGATGTACGCATGCTGGAGGCCGCAAAGGATTTAGGTGCCAGTGAATTAACCATTTTGCGCAAAATCATTTTACCACTGGCGATGCCCGCCGTGGCGGCAGGATGGTTGTTGAGCTTTACCCTTTCCATGGATGATGTGGTGGTTTCGTCGTTCGTGACAGGGCCGGGCTATGAAATTCTGCCATTGAAGATCTACTCCATGGTAAAAGTTGGCGTCTCACCGGAAGTGAACGCGCTGGCGACGATTCTGTTGGTGTTATCGTTGGTGATGGTGATTGCCAGCCAGCTGATTGCTCGAGATAAAACAAAGGGCCGGTAAGGCTCGCTACACAGGGGACGTTTAAATGAAAAAATGGTCACGCCACCTGCTCGCGGCAGGCGCGCTTGCACTGGGAATGAGCGCTGCACACGCGGATGACAGCAAAACGCTCTACTTCTACAACTGGACCGAGTATGTGCCACCGGGCCTGCTGGAGCAGTTCACCAAAGAGACTGGCATTAAGGTCATTTACTCGACCTATGAATCGAACGAAACCATGTATGCCAAGCTCAAAACCTACAAAGACGGCGCGTACGATTTAGTCGTACCTTCGACCTATTTCGTCGATAAAATGCGCAAAGAAGGCATGATTCAAAAGATCGATAAAACGAAGCTCACCAACTTCAACAATCTCGATCCGGAGATGCTGAACAAGCCCTTCGACCCGAATAATGACTACTCGATCCCGTATATCTGGGGGGCGACGGCCATAGGCGTTAATAGCGATGAGATCGATCCTAAAACCGTTACCCGTTGGGCCGATCTCTGGAAGCCTGAATATAAAAGCAGCCTGCTGCTGACCGATGATGCTCGCGAAGTGTTCCAGATGGCCCTGCGTAAACTGGGCTATTCTGGAAACACGACCGATCCAAAAGAGATAGAAGCTGCCTATAACGAGCTAAAAAAACTGATGCCAAACGTGGCCGCCTTCAACTCGGATAATCCGGCAAACCCGTATATGGAAGGGGAAGTGAATCTGGGCATGGTGTGGAACGGTTCGGCTTATGTTGCACGTCAGGCGGGCACACCGCTGGCGGTGGTATGGCCAAAAGAGGGCGGGATCTTCTGGATGGATAGCCTGTCGATTCCGGCTAACGCCAAAAATGTCGAGGGCGCAATGAAGTTGATAAACTTCCTGCTCCGTCCCGATGTGGCCAAACAGGTTGCAGAAACCATCGGGTACCCCACACCAAACCTTGCCGCGCGCAAGCTCCTCAGTCCTGAGGTGGCTAACGACAAAACGCTTTATCCGGATGCAGAAACGATTAAAGCCGGAGAGTGGCAAAATGACGTGGGTGACGCCAGCCGGATTTATGAAGAGTATTATCAGAAATTGAAGGCAGGACGTTAAGACGTCGACGCGTTGACCAGCCCTGGCTGGTCAACGCATTTTTGCAAGGTGCCTGACTTAAAGCAAAATGCTTTATTTCAGATAGGCTACGCAATCATGGTAATTTGTACCACTAAGCCAGCCCTTTTGCTGGAGTTCGCCATATTCATCCCCGACTAATTTGTACGCTTGCTGGAAAGCAGTTTTATCTTTCGCTACGCAAGCATGACTCATCATTTTAGTTACCGTATTGTTCGTAGGATACTGTTTATAGCGATCCTGCCAACCCTGCTTCAGATCATCCCAGGCAAGAATTTTATTTTCATCCAGCAACATCATCAGTTCTGGTTGTTGTATAAAAGCGTTATGCCAGAGATAGGCATACAGGGAATAGCCGGAAACTTTTTTTGTTTTGCTTACGGCTAAGCGGGCAATTTTCTCAATGTCTTGCGGATTGCCGCCCCATTTCGGCAAAGCCATAATAACGGCTTCAAGATAAAGGTTTTGGTAATCCGGGAATTTATTGCTTCCTTCCTCGAGGGTTTTATTGAGTAATGCAGTATCGCCTAAATAACGCGCGACGACTTCCATCTGCTGATACCAGACGGGATCTCTGTCAGCAACCGATTTGATTTTAAGCAGATACGCTTTTTCCTCCTCAAACAATCGCTGAATATCAGGCAGCTTGCTGGGATCGACGCTACTGATGTCACCTTCCCCCCGCAATGCCAGCGCTTTCGCATCCATCGCCATTGCCTTTACGATATGTGCCGCAGGAGAGGAAGGTTGTGAGGCTAACCATCCATCGGCAATACTGTTCAAAAACTGGCTATCATCCCCAAACGTACCGGTAAACGCAGTATAGAAAAGGACCAGTTTTTGTGTCCCTGAATGTGTGGCAGGAAATCCTGCAATAAACTCTTTCTCTCGTTTATCCAGAGCCTGCCAGTTCTTTTTCAAATAGAGATCTAACACGCTCTGCTTAATATTCTGACGTTCTACGGTTTCATCCACATACTGATTATTTGAATTATTCTCTGTACAAATTGAATCTGAGCCGTTCGCAGCGCCTTCTGTTTGCTGGCATGCCAGTGTAGAGACTGAAAACGCCATGATAAACGCTGATAAAAACACTCTCGCCTTAAGCATAAAAATCCTTTTATTTTGAATAAAAAAGCATGCCAATAATTCCAGACGAGTCTTTATAAATCTATTTAGAAAAAGTTAACGTCACATTCAGATAAAATAAAAGCCGGCAAAGGAATGTCCCTTTACCGGCGCGGAAAAAAATCAGGTAGTTAAAGTTTTTTCAGCAACCTGTCAATAAACGCCGGCACCACTTCACTCGCCAGACCGTACTGTTTCTCTTCAAATTCGCTGCCTACCTGGCTTGGTTCGAGATTCAACTCAACGGTATGCGCACCGTGTAGTTTTGCCTCATGGACAAAACCGGCAGCGGGATAGACGTGCCCGGACGTGCCGATGGCGATAAAGACGTCGGCCATCGCCAGAGCACTGTAGATCTCATCCATCCCCAGCGGCATTTCACCGAACCAGACGACGTGCGGACGCAAGGCTTGCGGGAACTGGCAGCAGTGGCATTTGTCATCCGGAGTAATGTCACCGGTCCAGTCCACGACCTGACCGCTCGTCGAACAGCGAACTTTGAGTAATTCGCCGTGCATGTGAATAATATGGCGATTACCGGCACGTTCGTGCAGGTTGTCGATATTCTGGGTCACCAGCAGGAATCGATCGCCCAGGGCTTCTTCCAGTTTTGCCAGCGCTAAGTGCGCCGCATTTGGTGCAATGTCAGGGGACTGAAGCTGACGGCGGCGATCGTTATAAAATCTCTGCACCAGATCGGGATTACGGGCGAAACCCTCCGGCGTGGCAACATCTTCCACGCGGTGTTCTTCCCACAAACCATCGGCAGCGCGAAATGTGCGGATACCGGATTCTGCGGAAATTCCCGCGCCGGTTAATACGACAACTCTTGGCTTTTCCATACCTTCTGGCATCACCCTGTCTCTGAAAAAGATCCGCTGGCGTAAACGTTCACGCAGGCGGCGTTTAGTTTTACGAAAACGACCCAGTCGACCTAACCGACGCGACAGCATAGTAACCTCTTTATTGCTAGCGAGTGAGATGGAGAAATGCCGCTCCGCGCATCCCTCCAGCATCCCCATGACGCGCACGTTCGATACGCGGTACGCGGGCAACCGGCAGCAAATGACGGGGCAAACGCCCGGACAGTTGCTCCGTAATCGCCGTAAAGTTCGACAGCCCACCCCCAATCACCAGCAGGTCGGGATCGACTATGGTCAGAATATTGCCTAAGCACACCGCCAGCAGATCGAGATAACGTTCTACGTGTTCCCGGGCCTGAGCATCCCCCTGCTCCCACAGCGTGATGATTTGCGGTGCCTCAAATTTTTGATGATAGAAGTGTTCGTACAGCCATGCAAACCCACGGCCAGAGAGATAGTTTTCGATGCACCCGTGTTGCCCGCATCCGCAGCGTACCAGAGGGAAATCGCGGCCAACCACCTCAAGCGCGTCGACGGGAAGACGAATATGCCCAAATTCACCGGTGATATAACTGCGCCCCGCGATCGGTTTGCCATTAAAGACAATCCCACCGCCGACACCCGTTCCGAGGATCAAGCCCATGACGAGGGGCAATTGACGAAATTCCTCATCCCAGGCTTCCGAGAGGGCAAAACAGTTTGCATCGTTATCAAGACGCACGTCGCGATCGAGACGAGCTGAGAGATCGGCGCGCAGCGGTTGACCACTGGCGGCAGGTACATTCGCCGCGTACAAGGTACCGTCGCCGGTTTCAGGCATGCCAGGAATGCCAATTCCGACAGACCCTTTCACACCAAAACGGGTATCGGCTTCGGTGACCAGGGTGACAATCGCCGACAGGAAGGCTTCGTAGCTCTCACGGGGCGTGGGAACACGGGTTTCCCACTGCAACCGGAGTTGTTCATCAAATACGCCAAGCGCAATTTTCGTGCCGCCAATATCAAATCCATAATACATAACGCATTCCTCTTTCTGATTTGGCGGTTAAACACATCGTCCTTCACGCGGCCCTTGCGTAGGCCGGGTGAAGGATTTTGCGTATCAGACGGCCAATCATGACGTAATCACTGACCACTTAATACCCTCGCCGGATCGATACGGCTCGCACGACGCGCCGGGTACCAGCTTGCCAGCAGACTCAACAAAAGTGCTGTAACCAGCACATAAAAAACATCCAGCCAGTGCAATTCAGACGGCAGGAAGTCAATAAAATAGATATCGCCAGACAAGAGCTGATGGCCGATGAGTTTTTCAATGCCGTTAATGATCGGCGTCAGTTGCAGAGCAACGACCACACCGATAACCACGCCGCACAGGCTGCCAAACAGCCCGGCCAGAAGCCCATACCAGACGAAAATGGCCCGAATAAGCCCGTCTTTCGCCCCCAGGGTGCGCAGAACCGCGATATCACCGCTTTTATCTTTCACCGCCATGACCAGCGTCGACACGATATTGAAGCAGGCCACGCCAATCACCAACACCATCGCCAGATACATGATGGCGCGAATCATCTGGATATCACGGTACATATAGCCGTAAGTGCCGATCCAGCTCTTGATATAGACATAGCTGTTGGTCACTTCGCCTGCGTCGCGTACCAGTTTATTGGCATTAAAGACATCGCTCACCTTGATGGCGATACCGGTGACGCTGCTGCCCATATCCAGATACTGGCGGGCGTCGTCAAGCGGCACCATGGCGAAGCTATGATCGAGCTGACCGCTAAGTTGCAAAATTCCGGTCACATGCAAGCGCACGCGTTTGGGCTGCTGAAGCTTATGATCCGCGCTGGCGTTAGGGATCATGATCGACACCCAGTCGCCCTGCTTGACCTTCAATGCATCCGCAATGCCTTTACCAATAATGATTTGCTGCTCACCCGCCTTGAAGCCCGCCCACGCGTTATTTTGCACAAACTGCGGCAGCGCGCTTAAGCGCGATTCCTGTTCAGGGTTGACGCCTTTTACCTGGATGGCGCGCAGATTCGCCCCGCTTTCCACCAGCCCGGTAAAGTTTATATAGGGTGCGGCTGCCAGGATACCCGGGACTTTTTCGACCTTGGTTAAGGCTTCGTTCCAGTTATTCCACGGCTGATTCACCGGCTCGATCTCGCCGTGAGGCACCACCGCCAGAATGCGGTTATTGAGTTCTCGCTCGAAGCCGTTCATCGCACTCAGCCCGACGATCAACACCGCCACGCCGAGCGCAATACCGATCGTTGAGATAACCGAGATCAGCGATACCATACCGCCGCGGCGACGGCCCCGGCTGAACCGCAGGCCGATAAGGAGTGATAAAGGTGAAGCCATTACTCCGCTCCCATCAGGGTCAGATCGGCCGTCAGACGCCCGTCGCGCATCTCAAGCTGACGGCTCATGCGGCGGGCCAGTGGCAAATCATGCGTCACGACCAGAAACGCCGTGCCCTGCGAGGCGTTTAACTCACCCAGTAGCTGGAAAATACTGTCGGCATTGCGCGCATCCAGGTTACCGGTCGGTTCATCGGCCAGCACCAGACGCGGGTTATTCACCAGCGCTCGGGCAATCGCCACACGCTGGCGTTCACCGCCGGAAAGCTCTGAAGGCCGATGGTTACCACGATGACCTAATCCCACAGCCTTCAGCATATCGCTGGCACGGGTATTAATTTCTGCGGGCTTCTTTTTACCAATCAACAGCGGCATCGCTACGTTCTCCAGCGCGGTGAAGTCAGGCAACAGATGGTGGAACTGGTAGATGAAACCCAGCTCACGGTTGCGCAACTCCGCTTTAGCCGTCGATGACATCGTGCTCAGAGATTTACCTGAGAAAATGACATCGCCTGAAGTGGGTGTATCCAGCCCGCCTAACAGGTGCAACAGGGTACTTTTTCCGGAGCCGGAGCTGCCGACAATCGCCATTGTTTCGCCTTCGCCCACGCTGAAACTCACCTCATGCAGGACATCGGTCTGCACGGTGCCTTCCTGATAGCGTTTTGACAGGTTGTCACATTGCAACAGGATCTTATTCATAACGTAAAGCCTCAGCGGGTTGAGTGGCGGCAGCGCGCCAGGAAGGATAAAGCGTTGATAAAAGTGCGATGACCATCGCCACGAGCGCAATGCCCATGACCTGCATCGGTTCGATAGCAACGGGTAAAGAAGCACCGTCGATCAGCACGCCTATAACAGGCATTAACGTATTAAGCTGGCTGGCAAGCAGCACGCCCAGAACCGCGCCCAGCAGTGCGCCAATAATCCCGGCGCTGGCACCTTGTACCATAAACACCGCCATGATCTGGCGCGGCGTCAGGCCCTGGGTTTGCAGAATGGCGACCTCACCCTGCTTTTCCATCACCATCAGGCCGAGCGAGGTAATAATGTTAAACGCCGCCACGGCCACGATCAGGCTCAGCAACAGGCCCATCATGTTTTTCTCCATGCGCACGGCCTGGAAAAGATCGCCTTTGCGTTCGCGCCAGTCCTGCCATTTTGTGCCTTCTGGCAGAGTTTGTTCACTGAGCTCATCCACTTTTAAAGGTTCGTACAGCCACAGGCGCCAGCCGGTGATATTCCCCAGCGGATAGCGCATCAGACGGGAGGCATCCTGGATGTTAACCAGCATTTGATAGCCGTCGACTTCACTGTTAGCGGCAAAGGTGCCGATCACATTAAACAGGCGCTGGCTGGGCAAACGTCCCATCGGCGTGAACTGGCTGGCGGAAGGCACCATCACGCGCAGCTGGTCGCCACGATTGACGCCCAGCTGTCCGGCAAGCTGCTCACCCAGAATCACGTTGTATTTACCCGGCTCCAGATCGGTCTGTTTTACGTTCACCAGCCAGGGGGTAAGCGGATCTTTTTGCGCTGGATCGATACCCAGCATCACGCCCACTGAGACGCTGCGTGCGCTTTGCAGCACCACATCACCCGTGGTCAGCGGCGCTACGCGGCTGATGCCCTGGAGTTTTATGGCGCTTTCCGGCAGTTGTTGTGGATTTACCGACCCGTTGGTCGAGGAGAGAATGGCCTGAGGCATAAGTCCCAGAATGTTATTTTGCAGCTCGCGCTCGAAGCCATTCATCACGGAAAGCACCGTCACCAGCGCCATCACGCCAAGCGTAATGCCGATAGTGGAAAGCCAGGAGACAAAGCGACCGAAGCGGTCCGCGGCGCGCCCACGCATGTAACGTAAGCCTATAAAGAGTGCGACAGGTTGATACATGGAATCCGTCTGGTTGCTGATAGCAGGCCCACGAGTATATAAGCGATTCCGTTAAGCGTAAATGACTGAAACCGTAAGCTTTGGTAATCATTTATCCGAAAAACTCTGAGAAATCAGAATGCTACCGGTTGTTAAAGGCCGCAGCACTCTCCACCTTTTCCTAAAATCGTCCCGATACAGACTCTTACCCATTACAACCCCTTTCCCTTCGCTCAGGATCGTCGGTCCGTTTATGGCAAAACAGGGTTCAGAGACCGATGAAACAAAAAGCATTATGGATAAATCAGATAAAGGGATTATGTATCTGCCTGGTGGTCATTTACCACTCGGTCATCACCTTTTATCCCCACCTTACCGGCTTACAGCTGCCGCTATCCGGTTTACTCGCAAAATGCTGGGTCTATTTTAATCTCTATCTTGCGCCGTTTCGCATGCCGGTATTTTTCTTTATCTCTGGCTATTTAATACGCCGCTATATTGATGAAGTCGGCTGGCGAACCAGCCTGGATAAAAGGATCTGGAGCATAGTGTGGGTGCTGGCCCTGTGGGGAATCGTACAGTGGCAGGCGCTTATTCATATTAATGCCTGGCTGGCCCCCGCACGCGACCTCGCGACCGCTTCCAATGCCGCTTATGCCGATTCCCTGACGGGTTTCCTGCGCGGTATGCTGACGGCCAGCACCAGCCTCTGGTATCTCTATGCGCTGGTGGTTTACTTTACGCTGTGCAAACTGTTAAGCCGCTGGAAGCTGCCCGTACTCTGTGCGCTCGCGCTGGCAAGCGTCGCGATTAACTTCCTGCCCTTGCCCTGGTGGGGGATGAACAGCGTGGTGCGCAATATGATCTACTACAGCCTGGGTGCCTGGTTTGGCGCGCAGTTAATGGAGTGGATGAAAAGCCTGACAATCAGCCGTTACTGGCTCCCCATCGCGCTCTTTGGTGCCGTTTCCGTCGTTTTATGGTTTGCGAACGTGCCGTTGCTGCTGTCGTTGCTCTCTATTTTGTTAATCATGAAATTGTTTTACAGCATCGAGCAGCGCTATGCCGTGCATCCCAACAATCTGCTTAACGTCGTGGGCTCGAATACGATTGCCATCTACACCACGCATCGGATCCTGATTGAGGCTTTCAGCCTCTTTTTCATCGGCGAACTCAACGCCGCCGACTGGCCGGTTTGGGCTGAACTGACGCTCGTCCTGGTTTATCCCTTCGCCAGCCTGATTGTCTGTACGCTGGTTGGCCTGGGCGCACGTAAACTTTCCAGCGCTCTTTTTGGCGACATTTTCTTTACGCCCCCTGCCCGTCTGGCCCCGGTACAGGCGACGCGCTAACCCTCTTTCGCCCCCGCCCGGGGGCGAATTTCCCCTGCGTGCGGTTCCAGTTTGCTAATACAAAACGATCAAGGATAATAAAGACATTGCGTATCAGTGATATGCCCCAATACTGTTGGTATATCCATAAGAGATCCTGACAAAGCTATGCCTGAACAATATCGTTACTCTCTGCCCGGCAAAGCGGGCGACCAACGCCAGCTGGGTGAACTAACGGGTGCAGCCTGTGCCACCCTCGTTGCGGAAATCGCTGAGCGCCATCCAGGCCCCGTGGTGCTTATCGCCCCGGATATGCAAAACGCCCTGCGCCTGCACGATGAAATTCGTCAGTTCACCGACAGCCTGGTGTTTAGCCTGGCCGACTGGGAAACGCTGCCTTACGACAGCTTCTCCCCGCATCAGGAGATTATCTCCTCGCGTCTGTCCACTCTGTATCAATTACCGTCCATGCAGCGTGGCGTATTGATCGTCCCGGTGAATACCTTAATGCAGCGCGTGTGCCCCCATAGCTATCTGCATGGGCACGCCCTGGTAATGAAAAAGGGTCAGCGTCTGTCGCGTGATGCGCTGCGGATACAGCTCGACAGCGCCGGTTATCGTCATGTGGATCAGGTCATGGAGCATGGCGAATACGCCACGCGTGGCGCACTGCTGGACCTCTACCCCATGGGGAGCAGCCAGCCTTACCGCCTGGATTTCTTTGATGATGAAATCGACAGTCTGCGCGTCTTTGATGCGGATACCCAGCGCACGCTGGAAGAGGTCGAGGCGATAAATTTACTGCCAGCCCACGAATTCCCGACCGATAAAACCGCCATTGAGCTGTTCCGTAGCCAGTGGCGCGACCGCTTCGATGTGAAGCGCGACGCAGAACATATTTATCAGCAGGTCAGTAAAGGGACCTTGCCTGCGGGGATTGAGTACTGGCAGCCGTTATTCTTTAGTGAGCCGCTCCCTGCCCTCTTTAGCTATTTCCCGGCGTCCACGCTGGTGGTGAATACCGGCGATGTGGAGTCCAGCGCCACCCGTTTCGAGAATGAAACCCGCGCGCGCTATGAGAACCGTGGCGTCGATCCCATGCGCCCGTTATTGCCGCCAGAACAGCTGTGGCTGCGCACCGACGAACTGTTCTCTGAGCTTAAACGCTGGCCTCGCGTGCAGCTCAAAACCGAAAAGCTGGCGGATAAAGCAGCAAATACCAACCTGGCTTTCGAGAAACTGCCGGATATCGCGGTTCAGGCACAGCAGAAGTCCCCGCTGGATAACCTGCGTCGATTCCTGGAATCCTTTAACGGACCGGTTATTTTCTCTGTCGAAAGTGAAGGACGTCGCGAAGCGCTGGGTGAACTGCTTGGGCGAATTAAAATCGCGCCTAAACGTATTTTGCGTCTGGATGAAGCCCGCGAGAGCGGACGTTATCTGATGATTGGCGCCGCTGAACATGGCTTTATCGACACCCTTAATAACCTGGCGCTAATCTGTGAAAGCGACCTGCTGGGTGAACGCGTCGCTCGTCGTCGACAGGACAGCCGTCGTACCATTAACCCTGATACCTTAATTCGCAACCTGGCTGAATTACACCCGGGCCAGCCGATCGTCCATCTGGAACATGGCGTGGGCCGCTATGCCGGCATGACCACGCTGGAAGCTGGCGGGATTAAGGGCGAGTATCTGATGCTGACCTATGCCGGTGATGCAAAGCTCTATGTCCCGGTCTCTTCTTTGCACCTCATCAGCCGTTATGCGGGCGGAGCAGAAGAAAACGCCCCGCTACACAAGCTGGGCGGTGACGTCTGGACGCGGGCGCGGCAGAAAGCAGCAGAAAAAGTGCGTGATGTGGCAGCAGAATTGCTGGATATCTATGCCCAACGCGCGGCGAAATCCGGCTATGCCTTTAAGCATGATAAAGAGCAGTATCAGCTTTTCTGTGACAGCTTCCCGTTTGAGACCACACCGGATCAGGCCCAGGCTATTAACGCCGTGCTTAGCGATATGTGCCAGCCGCTGGCGATGGATCGTCTGGTGTGCGGCGACGTTGGCTTCGGTAAAACCGAAGTCGCCATGCGCGCCACCTTCCTGGCCGTAGAAAATAACAAGCAGGTGGCCGTGCTGGTTCCGACCACGCTACTCGCCCAGCAGCACTATGACAACTTCCGCGATCGTTTTGCAAACTGGCCGGTTCGGATCGAAATGCTGTCACGTTTTCGCAGTGCCAAAGAACAGGCGCAGATCCTTGAGCAGGCCAGTGAAGGCAAGATCGATATTCTGATTGGCACGCATAAGTTGCTGCAAAGTGACGTGAAATGGAAAGATTTGGGTCTGCTTATCGTCGATGAGGAACACCGTTTTGGGGTCCGTCATAAAGAGCGCATCAAGGCCATGCGTGCCGATGTGGATATTTTGACCCTGACCGCGACCCCGATCCCGCGTACGTTGAATATGGCGATGAGCGGCATGCGCGATCTCTCTATCATTGCCACGCCACCTGCACGCCGCCTTGCGGTGAAAACCTTCGTGCGCGAGTACGACAGTCTGGTGGTTCGTGAAGCCATCCTCCGCGAAGTCTTGCGCGGTGGTCAGGTTTACTATCTGTTCAATGATGTGGAAAACATTCAAAAAGCCGCGGATAAGCTGGCGGCACTGGTGCCGGAAGCACGCATTGCGATTGGTCACGGGCAGATGCGCGAGCGCGAGCTGGAACGGGTGATGAACGATTTCCATCATCAGCGTTTCAACGTGCTGGTCTGTACCACCATCATCGAAACCGGTATAGATATTCCCACCGCCAATACCATCATCATTGAGCGGGCCGATCACTTTGGCCTGGCCCAGCTTCACCAGCTGCGCGGGCGCGTAGGACGTTCACATCACCAGGCCTACGCCTGGCTGATGACACCGCACCCTAAAGCCATGACCACGGATGCGCAGAAGCGTCTGGAAGCCATTGCGTCACTGGAGGATTTAGGCGCGGGCTTTGCCCTGGCAACGCACGATCTGGAAATTCGTGGCGCAGGGGAGCTGCTGGGAGAAGACCAAAGCGGGTCCATGGAAACCATCGGCTTCTCGCTCTATATGGAACTGCTGGAAAACGCTGTAGACGCGCTGAAAGCAGGGCGTGAGCCTTCTCTTGAAGACCTTACCAGCCAGCAAACCGAAGTTGAGCTGCGTATGCCTTCCCTGTTGCCGGACGATTATATTCCGGATGTGAACACGCGTCTGTCGTTCTACAAACGCATTGCCAGCGCGAAAAAAGAGGCAGAACTGGAAGAGATCAAAGTCGAGCTGATCGACCGGTTTGGTCTTTTACCGGATGCCGCACGCACCCTGCTGGAAGTTGCCTCTCTCCGCCAGCAGGCGCAAAAGCTGGGCATTCGTAAACTCGAAAGCCATGAGAAAGGCGGAACGATTGAGTTTGCCGAAAAAAATCACGTTGACCCGATGTGGTTGATTGGACTGCTGCAAAAGCAACCTCAGCATTTCCGTCTTGACGGGCCTACGCGCCTGAAGTTCACCCAGGATTTAGCGGACCGCAAAGTTCGCATGGAGTGGGTTAATCAGTTTATGCGCCAGCTTGCTGAGAACAGCATTGCCTGACGAAACGCTGGCCCCGGTGAAGCATCGCACGCCGGGGCCGACAATTTACAAACTCTTTGCATTCCCCCTGGACTTCCCGACACATCCCTTCGCCATAATGATCCCTTGATCCTCAGATAACAATAACCACATTATTACTATGGATTTCTGGTACTTATGATGACTCAGCGTTTAACACACTGGCTAGCTCTTCTGGCTCTGGTTGCGACCGTCGCGGTCACCCTTCCCGCCCGGGCCAATACCTGGCCCTTGCCACCCGCGGGCAGTCGTCTGGTGGGGGAAAACCGTTTCCACGTGGTTGAAAATGATGGCGGATCGCTTGAAGCGATTGCCAAAAAATACAACGTGGGCTTCCTGGCACTTTTGCAGGCTAACCCGGGCGTCGATCCCTATGTTCCTCGCGCGGGCAGCGTGCTGACGATCCCTCTGCAAAGCCTGCTTCCCGATGCCCCGCGTGAAGGCCTGGTGATCAATCTGGCTGAACTTCGCCTCTACTATTACCCGCCCGGGCAAAATAACGTCACGGTGTACCCTATCGGAATCGGTCAGTTGGGGGGCGATACCCTGACGCCAACCATGGTGACGACCGTGTCGGATAAGCGTGCTAACCCGACCTGGACGCCGACGGCTAATATCCGCGCACGCTATAAAGCGCAGGGAATAGATTTACCCGCGGTGGTTCCGGCGGGTCCGGATAATCCCATGGGCCATCACGCCATCCGCCTTGCCGCTTACGGGGGCGTTTATCTGCTCCATGGAACCAATGCGGATTTTGGCATTGGTATGCGTGTGAGTTCAGGCTGCATACGTCTGCGTGACGGCGATATCGAAGCCCTCTTCCGCGAGATCGCGCCGGGCACCAAGGTCAACATCATTAATACGCCGATTAAAGTGTCTGAAGAGCCGAGCGGTAAACGTCTGGTGGAAATCCATCAGCCACTTTCGAAGAATATTGGCGATGATCCGCAGACGCTTCCCATCGTCCTGACGCCTGCGATGCAAACGTTCAAAGCGGGAGCCAATAGCCAGGTAATGGAACGAGCAATGGAAGCGCGGGCCGGTATGCCGGTGGATGTCACGCTGCATCAGGATGTTGCTCAGCAAACTCTGTAAAGCGTGAACAAAAAGGCCCTGCTCTATGAGCAGGGCCTTTTTTATTGCAGTGGCAGATATGAGGGTTCTGCGGTGCTTATTTGTAGATGACAGCGGTACCGTGCAGGTTATTTGGACCTGTCACAGAGGTAATACGGAAAGATTTAGCGCCCATGGCATCCGCTTTTTGCGACAGTTGTTCTTCCAGTGAACCCAGGTTAGTGCCTGCATTCGCGGAGATGGTCCCGGCTTTTTGCTGGTCAGCAGGGGTGGATTGCACTTCAACAGCAGCGAAGCTGGCGAAAGAAAGGGAGCTCAACACAGCGGCAGCGATCAGCGTTTTTACGTTTTTCATGTTTTTAGACCTTTAGGCAGATGAATGTTTTGGCCGTTAATTATTTAATTAACGATCGATAGGTAAATGATAAGTGTGATCCAGGTCACTCGTCAACCCATTTTTATAACGACCATTAAATTAATTTTTATCCCTTATTTTTCATATTCATATGATGAATTTATTTTTCTGAAATCAACGCTGGTGGTGGCTGACAATTATTTTTATAATGGTTGTTCAACAAATCAACAGAGGTACAACGGCACATGACAACCGACATCACGAGTTGCGTAAAAAAAAGCCGTGGCCGACCAAAAGTGTTCGACAGGGAAGCGGCGCTCGATAAGGCCATGACACTGTTCTGGCAGCACGGCTATGAAGCCACCTCGCTCTCCGACCTGGTCGAAGCGACGGGGGCCAAAGCACCCACGCTGTATGCAGAATTCACCAATAAAGAGGGTCTGTTCCGTGCGGTGCTGGACAGGTATATTTCCCGCTTTGCCGCGAAGCATGAAGCCCAGCTCTTTTGTGAAGAGAAAACCGTTGAACAGGCGTTACTGGACTATTTCACGGCAGTTGCAACCTGCTTCACCAGTAAAGAGACACCCGCCGGCTGCTTTATGATTAATACGTCTGCGACGCTTGCCGCTTCGTCCCGGGAGATCGCTAAAACGGTTAAGTCGCGCCATGCAATGCAGGAAGAGACCTTAACCGCTTTTTTGACACAGCGACAAACCCGCGGCGAACTTCCGGCCCACTGTCATCCGCAGGAATTAGCGCAGTATCTGAACTGCATTCTTCAGGGAATGTCTATCAGCGCCCGTGAAGGGGCGGATTTCGAAAAACTGCAAAGCATCACCCGCACCACGCTCCGTCTGTGGCCTGAACTGCTTAAAAACGCCTGATCGAGGGCGGCCTGCCGCCCTCTCCTTCCTTAATCCTCTCTTTTATCAGTCAATTACCCCCCTAATTCCTTGGGTTGATAATGAGACTCTTTATCGGCAATATTCGCGTTTACATTTTAAAATGCGTTTCACAATGCTCTGCATTGTGTATTGACCTGCCTATAAAAAAGAGCGAATGCTCAATAAGGAATGATGATGAAAAAGAGCCTCTGGGTGCTCAATCCCGTGCTGCTGGCATTCGCCCTGCCGCTTTATGCTGAACAGTCTGACGAAGAGAATCTAGTGGTCAGTGCTACCCGCAGCCATCGCACAGTGGCGGAAATGGCGCAAACCACGTGGATCATTGAAGGTCAGGAAATTGAGCAGCAGGTTCAGGGGGGAAAGGAGTTTAAAGATATTCTCGGCCAGCTAATTCCTGGGATGGACGTCAGCAGCCAGGGACGGACCAACTATGGCATGAACATGCGCGGGCGCTCCATCGTGGTGTTAATCGACGGGGTCCGACTCAACTCGTCACGCACGGACAGCCGCCAGCTGGACGCCATCGATCCGTTTAACGTTGAGCATATTGAAGTCATCTCGGGTTCAACCGCGTTGTACGGAGGAGGAAGTACCGGTGGCCTGATCAATATCGTGACAAAAAAAGGCCAGCCAGACGCGCAGGTTGATTTAGAACTGGGGGGCAAAAGTGGCTTTCATAACAGTCGTGACCGTGATGAGCGTGTCGCCGCAGCCGTAAGCGGCGGTAACGAACACGCCTCAGGTCGCCTTTCGGTCGCGTATCAGCAATTTGGTGGCTGGTACGACGGAAGCGGAGATGCATTAACCTTCGATAATACACAGACTGGTTTGCAGCACTCCGATCGCCTCGATGTGATGGGAACCGGAACAATAGACATTGACGATACGCGTCAGCTACAGGTTGTGACGCAATATTACAAAAGCCAGGGTGATGATGACTACGGGCTCAACCTTGATAAAAATATGAGCGCCGTAACGGGAAATGGCACAGCGCGGACGCAACAGGGTTTTCGCTCCGACCGTATTCCGGGTACAGAACGTCATCTTATCAGCCTGCAGTATTCCGATACCGATTTCCTGGGGCAAGAACTGGTTGGCCAGGTGTATTACCGCGATGAATCGCTGCGATTCTATCCGTTCCCGACCGTCGACAAAAATAAAAACATCACCAGCTTTTCTGCATCAGAACAGAATACCGATCAGTACGGTGCCAAACTGACGCTTAACAGCACCCCGCTCGACGGCTGGCAGGTCACCTGGGGTCTGGACGCCGATCATGAAACCTTTAACGCTAACCAGATGTTCTTCGATTTGAATAAGTCTGTTCCTTCCGGCGGCATGAATAACCAGTCAATCTACTCCACCGGGCGTTATCCAGGGTACAGCATCACTAACGTCGCACCGTTCCTGCAAAACAGCTACGACATTAACGACATCTTCACCCTGAGCGGCGGGGTTCGCTATCAATGGACTGAAAATCGGGTCGATGACTTTATTGGCTATGCACAGCAGCAAGCCATTGCCAACGGTAAAGCCACGTCCGCAGAAGCGATCCCAGGCGGGAAGACCGACTACGATAACCTTCTCTTTAATGCCGGGATTCTGGCGCACCTGACCGAGCGCCAGCAGGTCTGGTTCAATTTCTCTCAGGGTGTGGAACTGCCCGATCCGGGCAAATATTACGGCAATGGTGCCTATGCGCCTGCGGATGCCCAGGGCCATCTGGCATTGGGTAAAAGCGTAAATCCGGGTGATGCAAAACTTGAAGGCATCAAAGTTGATTCTTACGAACTGGGCTGGCGTTACACCGGCAACAATCTGCGCACGCAGATCGCGTTTTATTATTCACTCTCCGATAAATCAATTGATATCAATCGCAGCGATATGACCATCGATGTGAACCCGCAGGAGCGGCGTATTTATGGTGCGGAAGGCGCGGTGGACTATTTTATTCCGGAGAGTGTCTGGAGTCTGGGTGGCAATTTCAACGTTCTGAAATCGGAGATCAAAACGGACGGTTCATGGGAAAAATGGGATGTCACCCAGGCCTCTCCGTCGAAAGCCACAGCTTATATTGGCTGGGCGCCTGAGCCATGGTCTCTGCGTATTCAGACGCAGCAAACCTTCGATCTGAGCGACGCCACAGGCAACAAGCTGGACGGCTATAATACCGTTGATTTCCTGGGGAGCTATCAGCTTCCGCTTGGGAAGCTGTCGTTCAGTATTGAAAATCTGCTGGATAAACAGTACACCACCGTGTGGGGCCAGCGCGCACCATTGCTTTATAGCCCAACGTACGGCAATGCCGCCCTTTACGAGTACAAAGGCCGTGGACGGACCTTTGGTCTTAACTATGCATTGACTTTTTAAGCCATAAAAAAAGGCTCCTCAGCCTGAGCGATGAGGAGCCAAATTATCAGAACACCTTTTTTACGCTTTGTTATTCAATACCAGCTGACCATTTCCATCGAGAGGAATTTGCGTGCCGGGATCGTTATCCATACGGATTTTTCCCTGCTGGTCGCCAATTTTATACGTCACGTCGTAACCCAGCATTTTCTCTGACTTGTCATAGACCGTCTTACAACGCTGCTGAGTCGTTGTGTAGGTATCGTTATCCTGCATAGCGCCCTGGACCTGATGACCGGCATAGCCGCCGCCCAGCGCACCGACCACGGTGGCAACATCTTTACCGCGACCACCACCAAACTGATGGCCAATGACCCCGCCGGCTACCGCACCTAATACGGAACCTGCGATGCGATTCTCGTCCTGCACCGGACGACGATGCGTGACGGCAACGTTACGGCATTCCTGACGAGGCGTTTTCACGCTCTCTTTAATCGGTGTCGCAGAGACAACCTGCGCATATTGTGGACCACGATCAAGTACATTCAGACTGGCTACTGCAGCCACACCTAATGCCGCCGCGACGCCAATCCCTATACCCGCCAACATAGATTTATTCACGGGAGTTCCTCCTTTGTTGCTATTGGAAACAATTCTGCAATCAAGGTGTGATTTCGCCAATCAGAATAAGGATCAAAAAAGCGGTTATAAGGGAGACGACAGCGCGTTTCGGAGAACTCTTACGTTAAAGGCGGGAAAGCGTAAAACAGCCCCGCCGGGTCCGGCGGGGCTAAAGGATTAATGCAGCTTGAGGCGTGGGCGTATCACGCGGTTGATACTGCCCACCAGCATCATTAAGCCGGTTTTAAAGTAACCGTGCAGCGCCACCTGATGCATACGGTAGAGCGAGATATAAACGAAGCGAGCAATCCGCCCTTCTACCATCATCGAACCGCGCATCAGGTTGCCCATCAGGCTGCCCACGGTGGAGAAGTTAGACAGCGATACCAGTGAACCGTGATCCTTATAAACATAGGATTTTAAAGGTTTACCTTTGATCTGCGCCAGAATGTTATGCAACGCCAGGCTGGCCATCTGATGAGCAGCCTGCGCGCGCGGTGGCACGAAACCGCCTTCGGGGCGCGCACAAGAGGCACAATCGCCAATGGCGTAGATATCCGGATCCCGCGTGGTCTGCAGCGTCTGTTCTACCACCAGCTGATTGATGCGGTTCGTCTCAAGCCCACCGATATCTTTCATGAAATCAGGTGCTTTAATCCCCGCCGCCCAGACCATCAGGTCGGCCTGGATGTATTCGCCTTCTTTCGTGTGAAGACCCCCTGCATCCGCGCTGGTCACCATCGTTTGGGTCAGAACGCGCACGCCCATTTTGGTCAGCTCATTATGCGCAGCGCCGGAGATACGCGGCGGCAACGCAGGCAGAATACGCTCACCGGCTTCAACCAGCGTGACGTTTAACGCCTCGTTGGTCAGGCCTTTATAGCCGTAGCTATGCAGCTGTTTTACCGCATTGTGCAGCTCGGCAGAAAGCTCAACGCCCGTCGCGCCCCCGCCGACAATGGCAATATTGACCTTGCCGTTTGCGCCAAGGTTATTGGAATACTTCAGGAACAGGTTAAGCATTTCCTGATGGAAACGTCGCGCCTGATGCGGGTTATCCAGGAAAATACAGTGATCTTTCACACCAGGGGTATTGAAGTCATTGGAGGTGCTGCCCAGCGCCATAACCAGCGTGTCATACGCAATTTTACGCTCGGGGACCAGCAGTTCACCTTTGTCATCGCGTAGCTCTGCCAGCGTCAGCGTTTTGCTCTCGCGATTGATATCCACCACGGAACCCAACTGGAACTGGAAGTCGTGGTTACGTGCGTGAGCCAGATAGCTCAGCGCATCCACACCCTCGTCCAGCGAACCGGTTGCCACTTCGTGCAGTAAGGGTTTCCACAGATGACTGTGGTTACGATCGACCAGTGTAATTTTGGCTTTTTTACCACGACCCAGCTTTTTGCCGAGTTGGGTTGCCAGCTCCAGCCCGCCTGCACCGCCACCCACAATCACTATCTTTTTCAATGGTGTAGTCAACGTGACCCCCTCAAATTATTAACCAATTGTTAATTAAACGTTATAAAAATAACCCTTAATTAACAACAGGTTACAGCACTGAAACCATTCAGGTGCATTGAGAATAACATGCAAGGCGCATTGGTCATACCAAAATTGATGTGAATCAAGTTTTGGTGGGTGTAATTTGACCAATTGTAGCAAAGAGAAGGCCCGGTCAGCTTTCGCTGCCGGGCCCTGGAACAAAATGAGGCGGGTTACCCCAGCGTTTTAAAAGCTTTAATACGCTGAAGATGGGGTGAGATGCTTTTGAATTTGTGGGTTTGTTCTTCATCCCAGACAATTTCATAAAAATGATGTAACACCTCAGCCGATCGTTGACTGTTGAGAGCCTCATCGTTGCGTGAGAGGATCGCCAGACAGCGGTCGCGGTTCTTCTCGCGGAAGTTACTCACGCATTTGGTTGCAATGTCGACATACTCTTCAGGCCGATCAATCTTGCCTTCCATATTCTCGTTAGGGAACAGGTTAGGATTGAATACCACCTGGCGAATATCACACAAAAAACCAATACGCTCAGCCCAGTAGCCCCCCAGACCCACACCGCATATGAGCGGGCGGTCATCGATATTCAGCTGCAACATTTTATCCACTTCTTTGAGCAGATGCTGCATATCGTGCTTAGGGTGCCGGGTGCTGTAACTGATCAGACGGACATCCGGATCGATAAACTGAAGTTGCAGCACCTTTTCATGATTACCAGGACTGTTCGAATCAAAACCGTGCAAATAGATGATCATTGTATCCTCACCACGCTACGCTACGTCTTCCGAGAGGGGTTATTGGCCCGCTTTATGCGCCTGCCAGCGCTCATTCAGGGCTTCAAGCTCTGTATGAATCGCCTTCCAGCGTGCTGAACTGATAAGGTCCTGACGGCCAAATGTTCCTTTATGATACAATTGTGTAACACGTTCAGCATTGATCGGCGACAGGTTATCTAACACGCTAACCGCACCTTTACGATTATTACAGACCAGGATCATATCGCAACCGGCGTCCAGCGATGCCTGACCCCGTTCGGCATAGCTGCCCATGATCGCCGCCCCTTCCATCGACAGATCGTCGGAGAAAATAACGCCGTTAAAGCCCAGTTCTTGTCTTAAAACGGTTTTTAACCAGTGAGGTGAACCGCTGGCCGGACGAGGATCAACCTCACTGTAAATGACATGCGCGGGCATGATGGCATCCAGCTTGTTCTCGGTAATCAGAGAGCGGAATACCGACATATCTCTGGCCCTAATCACCTCTTCCGGTCGCGGATCGCGTGGCGTTTCTTTATGTGAATCGGCCGTCACCGCCCCATGCCCTGGAAAATGCTTTCCTGTGGTTTTCATTCCTGCCGCATGCATACCATCAATAAAACGCGTCGCCATCGCCAGGGCGATCTGCGGATCTTCATGATAAGAACGTTCACCAATGGCCGCGCTGATATGTCCCACATCCAGCACGGGGGCAAAACTGATATCGATGTCCATCGCAATCATTTCACTGGCCATCAACCAGCCTGCGTCCTGCACCAGTTTGCCCCCCTCTTCAACGCCCAGAAGCGCTGCGAAAGATTGCGCGGCAGGCAGACGAGTAAAGCCCTCACGAAAACGTTGCACGCGTCCGCCTTCCTGATCGACGGCGACCACCAGACGATGATGCGACGCGTCGCGGATCTGCCGCACCAGTTCACGCAGCTGCGCGGGATCGTGATAGTTGCGGGTGAACAGAATCAGTCCGCCGACCAGCGGATGCGCAAGTATCTCGCGCTCTTCTGCATCCAGTTCATACCCTTCTACATCCAACATTACCGGACCCACACCCACCTCTCTTATCCTTTAGTTTGTAACTGACGCCAGACGTTATCTGCCAGCGTAATAAATTGTTTTTCGCCCGTTTGCTGAAAGCGCAGCTCGAACCAGCCAGCCATTAACAGCAAAACCCAGGGACGCCAGCGCCTGACCTGATTTTGTAGCAATGCCTCCGGCATCCTGGCGGTACTGGCGTAGGCCTGTACGAGGATCCGTCTGGCCTCGTCCGATGGCATCCAGACGGCAGCCAGTTCAAGCGCCACATCCCCATCACCGCTATATTCCCAGTCAATCAACCTTTCGCCTGCCGGGGTATGCACGATATTTCCGGCGTGGACATCCATATGCAAGGGTGCCAGACGCAGAGGCCGGGGTTCCCGACGTCGGCGCAGACGCTGTAGAGACCTGAGCCATAATAGCGTGCGCCGGGCGGGTGCCGCCTGTTGCCAGTAATAATCGAGCAGCGGCATCAGCGTGATACGCCAGCCTAAACGGGGCTGGCGGTGAAGATGATACAGCATGTCCACAAGCGTTGACGTAGCAGGCAGCACGCTTTTGACCTCACCAGGAAGATACTCGACCGCCATCCAGCCGTGTGCAAAGAAACAGGGTTTGGGTACCAGACTGTTCGGCAGACGCTGCAGAGCGCGAAACTGGCGACGAAAGTGAAAGGCAGGAACGGCAGCATCGTGGTGGTGCCGCAATACCTTGCGCTCCTCACCCAGTTCAATAATGCAACTCGCGCCGCTAAACCCGGCATGGGTTTGCGGCGCGATAAGGCGATACTGGGGGAAATAGCGCGCAAGGATCGCCTCGCGCGTCATCTTATTGCTGTGTAACGGCACCTTTACCTGACCAGATAATTTCACCTGTCTGAACCAGCATCAGCTGCATTTGCAGTGATGGCGCGTTCACATTGCCCGTGGCATTTGAATAAAGGACGTATTGGGCGCCCACATTGCGGGCGATGCCGATCGCTTTACTGCGGGTACCGAGGCTGTCCTGCGGGGAGAGACCTAACTGCTGCTTCGCCACGGCCAGCTGCTGAGCCGAAACCAGCGTAAACTTACCGTTATTCGCCAGCGCATTGCGCAGCGTTTCAGTGGCCTCACCGGCGTTCAGTGTACCGTTAGTCCGGTTATTGACGCTGTCCACCAGCAGAACGCTACCTGCGGTCACGCCCTGAGCCTGCAACATTTTGCCCACCATTGGCTGCATCGCGCCATTCCAGTCATAGTGACGGACGCGTGGCGCGGGCTGTGAAGTCTGGTCCGGATGTTCTATCGGGCCTGGCTGAGCCGGGATCGTGGGCACCGAAGGCACCGTTGGGACCGGCTGTGTTGGTGGTACAGGCTGCTCCGTACCCGGTTTGGCTTCATCGACCGGTGCAGGCTGTTGTTCAGTACGTGTAATACACCCAGACAGGAACAACGCAAATGCCGTCACGAGCGCGTAGCGGCTTAGATTTTTAATCAAGGTTCACCCCTCACAGATAAAGATAAAGTCTGACCTTATGTGCACCCAGATAGTTGGCGCTACCGTAAAGCGTGACCGACGATTTCGCCGGGATAGTCACGTTACGTGGCGCTTCCAGCGGGTGCATCTCAAGACCTCTTACGTCATACCAGTAAAAGCGGTAATGTACGGTAACAGGCTCATTTCTTTCGTTATAAAGCTGTGAGGACGCCGATGGCTGAATATCACTGATGGTCAGTGACGGTGTATCAGCGGTGATCCCCGCCGCTAATACCGACGACTCCATCACCAGCGTCTGCTCATCACTCACCGGAATAGCCGGACGCGAACTGCAGCCTGCTATCAGGATAGTTAATGCCAGAACAGCGATACGTCCTTTAAGCATATTAAAGACCTTTGTGCGCCAGCATAGGGCCCAGCGGGCGGCCGCCAAGCAGATGCATGTGAATATGATAAACTTCCTGGCCGCCATGGAGATTGCAATTCATGATCAGGCGGTAACCGTCCTGTGCAATCCCTTCCTGCTGCGCAATTTTCGCGGCTACCGTCAGCATACGGCCTAATGCGACTTCGTGCTCGGGTTTCACGTCGTTAACGGTCGGAATCAGAATATTGGGAATGATAAGGATGTGTGTCGGAGCCTGAGGCGAAATATCGCGAAAAGCCGTGACCAGCTCATCCTGATACACGATATCCGACGGAATTTCGCGACGGATAATTTTACTGAAAATCGTTTCTTCAGCCATGACGTTTTCCTTTTTAGTTAAACTGGCGTGGCATGCCAGGCGATAACACGTTCCATGCATCGCGTTTGTGACACGACACAAGAGTATGAGCGAGATTCTCCTGACCTTTCAACCTTATCCCTCGATTTCTTTCCTTATCGTGCAATAAGTACTCTGCTCCCCTCGTCTCCTCCCCTTTCTTACCCTGAAACATTATTTCACCTCCCACTGAAACGTCTGTTTACAGGTTTAATCACAATGCGTATATTTCGCATTTGCATTTTCATGCGCATTAACAACATAGAAAACGACTTCCGGCCGCCCAGACGGTACGGAGGCACACCATTCACATTGCATTCAGAAAGGGTTTGATAATGTCTTTCATTAATCTTACCAGGGATGGGCAACGTCAGCCTGTCGCAACACCTTCGTTGCTGGCAGCCTGTATTGCTATGGCATTGATGCCGACCATGAGTTTTGCCGCGCCAGCAAGCGAAGAGACATTGCTTGTCGATGGCGCCTCTCAGTCCGACGTGGCCGCAGAGGAACAGGACTACAGCGTCAAGACCACCGCCATTGGCACGAAAATGCAGATGGTTCAGCGCGATATTCCTCAGTCAGTGACCATCGTGAGTCAGCAGCGAATGGAAGATCAGCAGCTTCAGACGCTGGGCGATGTCATGGACAATACGATGGGGATCAGCAAAAACACGGCTGATTCCGATCGCAGTAGCTATTACTCTCGTGGATTTGAAATCGACAATTACATGCTCGATGGCATTCCGACCTATTTTGAGTCGCGATGGAATCTGGGTGATGCGCTCTCGGATACCGCCCTTTATGAACGCGTAGAGGTTGTTCGCGGTGCAAATGGATTGATGACCGGAACAGGTAACCCGTCTGCGGCCATCAACATGGTGCGTAAGCACGCTACCAGCCGTGAATTTAAAGGCAACCTGTCTGCTGAATATGGTAGCTGGAATAAACAGCGTTACGTCATGGATATGCAAAGCCCGTTGACCGACGAGGGCAACGTGCGTGGGCGTATCGTAGCGGGATATCAGGACAACGACTCCTGGCTGGACAACTACAATCAGAAGAAAACGTTCTTCTCAGGGATCCTCGATGCTGACCTGGGTGACACCACCTCACTCGCTGCGGGATATGAGTACCAGCGTATCGATGTAAACAATCAGACCTGGGGCGGCCTGCCACGCTGGAATACGGACGGAAGCGTCAGACATTATGACCGTGCCCACAGTACGGCCCCCGACTGGGCTTACAATGATAAAGAGTTCAATAAGTTCTTTGTCACCCTGAAGCAGCGCTTTGCCGAAAACTGGCAGGCCACCTTAAATGCCACCCATACCGAAGCAAAATTTGACAGCAAGGCCATGTATCTTGACGCCCTCGTGGACAAAAACACGGGTACGCTGACAGGCCCTTATGTGAATTATGGCCCTGACTTCGCTTACATCGGCGGAACAGGCTGGAACAGCGGAAAACGTAAGGTTGACGCGGTCGATCTCTTTGCCGACGGCGGTTACGATCTGTTTGATCGTCAGCACACCATGATGATCGGCGCAAGCTATAGCCGCCAGACCAACCGGTACACGAACGCCTGGGCTAACGTCTTCCCTGACGAGCTGGGCAGTTTTTACGACTATGACGGTGATTTCCCGGAAACTCACTGGGGCTCACAGTCGCTGGCGCAGGATGACAAGACCTATATGAAGTCGGTCTACGCAGCGACCCGTATTTCCCTTGCCGACCCTTTGCATCTTATCCTGGGCGCGCGTTACACCAACTGGCGTGTCGATACCATGACTTATGGTATGGAGAAAAACCACACCACGCCCTACGCCGGGCTGGTATACGACATCAATGAGAACTGGTCTGCCTACGGCAGCTATACCTCTATCTTCCAGCCGCAAAATTACCGCGACAGTAGCGGAAAATATCTGGCGCCGATCACCGGTAATAACTATGAAGTGGGTCTGAAATCGGACTGGATGAACAGCCGCTTGACGACCACGCTTGCCCTGTTCCGTATCGAGCAGGATAACCTGGGTCAGAGCACGGGCCGGGTTATTCAGGGCTCCAGCGATATTGCCTATGAAGGTGTCGATGGAACCGTCAGTAAAGGGGTGGAATTTGAAATCAACGGCGCACTGACCGATAACTGGCAGATGACCTTTGGCGCCACCCGCTACGTCGCCGAAGACAGCGACGGTAAAGCGGTCAACCCATATCTGCCACGCACGACCGTAAAACTGTTCACCCGCTATCGACTGCCGGCCATGCCTGCATTGACGGTAGGCGGCGGGATTAACTGGCAGAACCGGGTCTACAGCGACGTTGCCACCCCTTACGGAACCTGGCGAGCCGAGCAAGGAAGTTATGCCCTCGTCGACCTTTTCACCCGTTATCAGGTCACGAAGAATTTCTCTTTGCAGGGTAACCTGAACAATCTGTTTGATAAGACGTACGACACGAACGTTCAGGGTTCGCTGGTTTATGGTGAACCGCGCAACGTGAGTGTCACCGCAAGCTATCAGTTTTAAGATATCGTCAGGTGGAAAAGGGAGCCAAATGGCTCCCTTTTTTGCGCGCATTCGCCGGCTGTCGACAGTACCTGACCCGGCCCACGTACACCCTGATTCCTGTCGCCCTACCAGACGCAATGCCAGCAGGTACCATCAGCCAATAAAAAAGGCAGCCATTCGGCTGCCTTAGTCTCCCCAGATCACACCTTAGTGGCTGCGGATGTACTCATCCATTTCGGTTTTCAGGTTATCGGATTTAGTCCCGAAGATTGCCTGAACACCCGAACCTGCAACAACCACACCTGCTGCGCCCAATTTTTTCAGGCCAGGTTGGTCAACTTTTGCCACGTCAGCCACGCTCACACGCAGACGAGTGATACACGCGTCCAGGTTAGTGATGTTGTCTTTACCACCGAAGGCTGCAATCAGCGCCGGGGCCATTTCGCTGGTCGCGGTTGCTTTGCTGTCTTCAGTTGCATCTTCACGACCTGGCGTTTTCAGGTCCAGTGCTTTGATCAGCACGCGGAAGATGGTGTAGTAAACGATCGCGTAGCAAATACCCACGATTGGGAACAGCCACAGTTTGCTGCTGTTACCCGACAGTACGATAAAGTCGATCAGACCGTGCGAGAAGGATGTACCGTCACGCATACCCAACAGAATACAAATTGGGAACGCCAGACCCGCCAGAATCGCGTGGATAATGTACAGAATCGGCGCAACGAACATGAAGGAGAACTCGATTGGCTCGGTGATACCGGTCAGGAACGAGGTCAGCGCTGCGGAGATCATGATGCCGCCCACTTTTGCACGGTTCTCTGGTTTCGCAGAGTGCCAGATAGCGATCGCAGCCGCTGGCAGACCGTACATTTTGAACAGGAAGCCACCAGACAGTTTGCCTGCAGTTGGGTCACCCGCCATGTAACGTGGAATATCGCCGTGGAATACCTGACCTGCTGCGTTGGTGTATTCACCGATCTGCATCTGGAAAGGAACGTTCCAGATATGGTGCAGACCAAATGGTACCAGGCAACGTTCAACGAAACCGTAGATACCGAACGCCACTACCGGGTTTTGATACGCGGCCCACTGAGAGAAGGTCTGGATAGCGGAACCGATAGGTGGCCAGATGAAGGACAGCACCACGCCGGTGAAGATCGCCGCCAGACCAGAGATGATCGGGACAAAGCGCTTGCCAGCGAAGAAGCCCAGATACTCAGGCAGCTTGATGCGGTAGAAGCGGTTAAACATATACGCCGCAATCGCACCCGAGATGATACCGCCGAGAACCCCGGTATCGGCCAGGTGTTTCGCTGCGATCTCTTCAGCCGGTAAGTGCAGGACCAGTGGCGCAACCACAGCCATGGTTTTCACCATAATGCCGTAAGCCACAACCGATGCCAGTGCAGAGACACCGTCGTTATTGGTGAAGCCCAGTGCGACACCGATAGCGAAGATTAACGGCATGTTAGCAAAGACAGAACCGCCTGCTTCGGCCATCACGTGAGAGACTACGGCTGGCAGCCAGCTGAAGTTAGCAGAACCGACGCCCAGCAGGATACCTGCGATAGGCAGTACGGATACTGGCAGCATCAGCGATTTACCGACCTTTTGCAGGTTAGCAAATGCATTCTTAAACATAATTGAGAGTGCTCCTGAGTATTTGTGCTTTTTTTTACGTTTTCACGCATTGGCCCGGGGGGAGAACCGTGCCGTGGACAGGACATCTAAGCGCCCTTTATTTATTACACAGAGTAAAATAAATCACTCCGACTTTGTTTGACGGCTATCACGTTTCAGCTCGAGACGGTCGAAAAACTTTCAGTTATTTACAAAAAGCATGTCCGGATGTGTCCAAAAACATCATCACCGCCCCAAATGAGGCGGTGAACTCTACTCGCTTTGTTTATTAATTACGAGCCTAAAAAAAACAGGCCTATCAGACAGTTTGCAGGCGGGCGGGGTCGATATGGAACAGGCTGGCGAAGTTTTCAGTGGTCACGCGGGCCAGCTCTTCAATACTGACTCCTTTAAGTACGGCCATATACTCAGCGACATCTCTCGTCATGGCTGGCTGGTTTTCTTTCCCGCGGTGCGGTACCGGCGCCAGATACGGAGAATCTGTCTCGACCAGAATACGATCGATCGGAACGTAACGTGCCGCGTCCCGAATTTGCTCAGCATTACGAAACGTCACAATCCCGGAAAACGAGATATAAAAGCCCATATCCAGCAATTTTCTCGCCGTTTCTCTGTCTTCTGTGAAACAGTGTAGTACGCCACCGCAATCCGTCACTTTTTCTTCGCTCAGGATAGCCAGCGTGTCGGCCTGGGCATCGCGCGTATGGACAATAACCGGCTTATTCAGCTCGCGTCCAATACAGATATGATGGCGGAAGGATTCCTGCTGACGTGGCTTCGTTTCCGGCGTGTAGTAATAATCCAGACCGGTTTCGCCCATCGCAACGACGCCCTCTTCAGCGGCCAGACGGCGAAGGTCTTCCGGATCGTAGGCTTCGTCCTGATTTAACGGATGCACACCGCAGGAAAAGACTACGTTTTCGCGCATCCCTACCAGCTCGCGCATGCTGCGATATCCCGGCAGGGTTGTCGCAACGGCCAGACAAAACTTAACGTCACGGCTGGCGGCTTTTGCCAGCACATCATCCACATCCTTATGCAGCGATTGATAATCCAGGCCATCGAGATGGCAGTGTGAGTCGACTAAAAACATAATGTCTCTCTCAAAGATGGGAGGCCGGCAGTACCGCGCCTGATTGCAGGTAATGTTCGATACGCAGTAACAGATCGGTGAGGACAAGCTCGCGATTCAAACCGGTTACCGTAAGAAGTTGTTCGCGGCACAGACACATTTCATGAACAATGGCGCGTAATGTTGCGCCAGGCAGCGCGTTTGCCAGCGTATTGACCAGTGGCCAGACATCGACGTTGGAGACCAGCGTCGCGCCTTGCTGGAGTTTCATCGCATCCAGTAATAACGAGACCAGCCAGTGAAGGCGCACAGGGGCCTGATCGTGATTGAGCATACTTAATACGCCAAGCCAGTCGCGGCTGTCGAGCGCCTGCTCTACGGCACTGCAAAGCTGCATACGGTGTGACCAGGCCTCTTTTTGCAGAAGTTCCAGTGCAGCCGCAGGAGCACCGCTGCACAGACGCAGCGCAGCCAGTGCTGATTCTTGTGACACCGTCACTTCTCGCTGAAGCCAGCTTAATGCCCATGTTTCCTGAGGAACCGCCAGGTGGTGAAGACGACAGCGGCTGCGTAATGTGGCCAGCAAACGCCCGGGATCCCGACAGGATAAAAAGAACCAGGTTTTTTCCGGTGGCTCTTCAAGCGTTTTTAACAGGGCATTTGCGGCCGCTTCCGTCAGCAGCGACGCATCGCTAAGCCAGACGACTTTCGCTCCACCGAGGCGTGCATGTTCATACAGTTTTTCGCTGACATCGCGCACGGCATCAATTCCCAGGGTACTTTTCCCTTTCTCAGGCTCGAGCCGGTAGTAATCCGGGTGTGTGCCAGCCTGCATTAGCTGGCAGCCACGGCATTTACCACAGCTTTTCTGTCCTTGTGGCTGCTGACACATCAAAAAACGGGTGATCGCGTAAATCAGCGCGTCTTCGCCCATGCCGGGCAAAGCCTGAATCAGTAACGCATGATGCCCCCGACCGGCCTGATAGCTGGCGATCAGCTGATCAAAGTGCGGACGCAGCCATGGATACCATTTCATGCCGTTTGCTCCTGCAACCAGCGCGTCACCGTTTCACGAATCGCCAGGGTGACGGCTTCAAGTGATTGCGTCGCATCAATGGTACGAATCGACGAGTCCGTTGCAGCCAGTTCGAGATAGCGGGCGCGGGTGCGATTAAAGAAATCGAAAGACTCTTGTTCAATGCGATCCAGTTCACCCCGGGCTCGCGCACGTTTCAAACCGATTTCTGGTGTCACGTCCAGATAGAGCGTCAGGTCAGGACGAAAATCCCCTAACACCGCATCACGCAACGTCGCCAGCATGGTTTGATCGATACCACGCCCTCCTCCCTGATACGCCTGCGTGGAGAGGTCGTGGCGATCGCCAATGACCCACTGCCCTTTCTCCAGAGCCGGTTTAATCACCGTTTCAACAAGCTGAACGCGGGCAGCATAAAACATCAGTACTTCGGCTTTATCATTGATGACTTCATCACCGACGGATTTGATGTCGAGTACCAGGCTTCGCAGTTTCTCCGCAAGCTGGGTACCGCCAGGTTCGCGGGTAAACACCATCTCGGCAATGCCCAGCGCTTTGAGTGTCTCAACGACCACGTTACGAGCCGTGGTTTTCCCGGCGCCTTCCAGCCCCTCGATGACGATGTAGTTACTGCGCATTTTTTTCCTTAAGTGCTTTCAGATAGTCCTGAACAGAGCGATTGTGGCTCGCAAGGTTTGTATTAAAGGTGTGCCCACCTTTACCATCCGCCACAAAATAGAGATACGGTGTTTTAGCCGGATGCGCCGCGGCATCCAGTGACGCCTGACCCGGTGTCGCAATCGGCCCAGGCGGCAACCCGCTAATCACGTAGGTATTATACGCGGTTGCCGTCTCCAGATCCTTACGAGTGATCTTGCCGGTATAGCTTTCACCCATACCGTAGATGACCGTCGGGTCGGTTTGCAGCCGCATGCCGATGCGCAGACGGTTAATAAAGACGGATGCGACCTGATCGCGTTCGCTGGCGACCGCGGTTTCTTTCTCTATGATGGACGCCATGGTCACGAACTGATTCTGATCTTGATAAGGTAACCCTTCTGCCCGTCCCTCCCATGCAGCCTCAACCGCGGCCACCATCTTTTTATGGGCCCGCTTGAGGATAGAGACATCGGTTGTCCCGGCGGTATACATCCAGGTATCCGGCCAGAACCAGCCTTCTACCCACTCCGGATGTTCAAGAGACAGAACCTCGGCCACCGTGGCGTAGCGATCGTCTTTTAAGGTGTGTTTGATATAAGGCGCATCGCGGAGCTGTTTGAGATAATCGCTCAGCCGCATCCCTTCGACAAAACGCAGCGGAAACTGAGCTTCTTTACCGCTTTCCAGCAGCTCGAGCATGTCACGTACCGTCATGTCTGGCGTAAAGCGATACGTACCGGCTTTAAAATGTGACAGCTCGGGTTCAACACGCAGCAACCACTGGAAGACGCGGGGACGATTGATCACCTTATCCGCATACAGTTGTTCCCCCAGGGCCAGCCGTCCGGTCCCGGGTTTCAGCGAGAATATCGTCTCTTCTTTTATCAGGATTTTGCTGTCCGCCATCTGACGAACTTTCCACATCCCGACGCCGCCGGCAATCGCGAGCACGACAATGAGTAAGAGGACAAAGCGCAACATTTTTTTCATGACTATCTGGTTTGCTCACACAGTGGGGCCAAAAACTGGAACAACGTACGCGATGAAAAGCGCAGGTTGCCACAAGCACGTACCGGTACAACGGGCATCAACGCATTGCAGGCCACCACCTCATCGGCAGTGTCCAGTGCCTCAATGCGCGCATTCACTTCGACAACACGAAAGCCAGAGTGTGCCAGCGTCTGCATACAATACTGACGCATGATCCCGTTCACTCCGGCGTGATCGAGGCGCGGGGTAAAGACATCATTACCCTCTCGCCACAGCAAATTAGCCGCACAGCATTCCGTAATGAACCCTTCGCTGTCAACCACCAGCGCTTCATCCGCCGCTGACTGCTCAAGATGAGTACGGATCAACACCTGTTCCAGACGGTTAAGATGCTTCAAACCCGCCAGCATCGGGTTGCGACCAAGGCGGACAGGGCTAAGTTCAAGGGTGATACCTTCATTGCGCCAGCGATCGTAGTGCGCAGGATAGGCCGAAACAGAAAGAAGACGCGTGGGATGCTGGCAATCAGATGCGCTGTATCCGCGCCCGCCGCTGCCCCGGGTAAGAATGACCTTTAACACGCCCCGGGCGTGTCCGGCGGCGAGGCTTTTCATCTCGTTTTCCAGCAACGACCATTGCGTGAAAGGGATGAGAAGTGTTTCACACGTCTTGCGCAGTCGTTGAAGATGGGCGGGGAGAAGAGCGATCTCTCCTTTTACAATTCGCGCCGTGGTAAAGCATCCGTCGCCAAACTGAATTGCCCTGTCGTTCGCAGCAAGATAATCCTGCTCATGGCCATTGATCAAAAACATGGTCACTCCTTAGTCGTAACGGAATAGTTTGGCAGGAAGGATCACCGCGGACAAGGGAAGAAAACGGAATAAAAAAGGCCCGACAAGCGGACCTTTTTAAACACGGTGATGACCAGACGATTTAGATCTTTTTAAAGATCAGAGAACCGTTAGTTCCACCGAAGCCAAAGGAGTTACACAGGGTGTAGTCCAGACCGCTGACCTGACGCGCTTCGTGTGGCACGAAGTCCAGATCGCAACCTTCATCCGGGTTATCCAGGTTGATGGTTGGCGGCACAGCCTGATCGCGCAGTGCGAGGATAGAGTAGATAGATTCTACCGCGCCCGCAGCACCCAACAGGTGACCCGTCATGGATTTGGTTGAGCTGACCATGATACGGCTTGCAGCATCGCCAAATACGGATTTAACGGCCTGAGCTTCAGCTTTGTCACCCGCAGGCGTAGAAGTGCCATGGGCATTGACGTAGCCAATCTGACCTGGCTCGATACCGGCATCGCGAATCGCATTCACCATTGCCAGCGCAGCGCCTGCGCCATTTTCTGGCGGTGACGTCATGTGGTAGGCATCGCTACTCATACCGAAACCGACGATCTCAGCATAAATTTTCGCGCCGCGTTTTTTCGCGTGTTCGTACTCTTCCAGTACGATCATGCCTGCGCCATCACCCAGAACAAAACCATCACGGTCTTTATCCCATGGGCGGCTGGCAGCCTGAGGATTGTCATTACGGGTCGACAATGCACGTGCGGCGCCAAAGCCCCCTACGCCCAACGGCGTACTGGCTTTTTCCGCACCCCCCGCGACCATTGCATCGGCATCGCCGTAGGCAATCATTCGTGCGGCCTGGCCGATGTTATGCACACCAGAGGTACACGCAGTCGCGATGGAAATGCTTGGGCCACGCAGACCGAACATGATGGTCAAATGACCGGCCACCATGTTGACAATCGTAGACGGAACGAAGAACGGGCTGATCTTACGTGGGCCACCATTCACCAGAGAGCTATGGTTTTCCTCGATGAGACCAAGACCACCAATCCCGGAGCCGATAGCGGCGCCAATACGGGTCGCGTTCTCTTCCGTAATTTCCAGGCCAGAATCTTGCATGGCCTGAACGCCAGCGACAATTCCATATTGAATGAAGGCATCCATCTTGCGCTGTTCTTTACGCGAGATGATCTCTTCACAGTTAAAATCCTTTACTAAGCCAGCAAATTTCGTTGCATAGGCGCTAGTATCGAAATGGTCGATTAGGCTGATGCCGCTCTGACCGGCAAGGAGAGCTTTCCAGTTGGACTCTACGGTATTGCCGACAGGAGACAACATACCAAGTCCGGTCACAACTACACGACGCTTAGACACGTATGTCCTCCAGGGAGGGATAAAAAAAGAGATTTGTGGGACTAAAAAAGATAAAACTCAGGCGGTCGAATGACCGCCTGGAGATGTTCACTTACGCCTGGTGACCGTTGATGTAATCAATGGCAGCCTGAACGGTGGTGATTTTCTCAGCTTCTTCGTCCGGAATCTCAGTATCAAACTCTTCTTCCAGAGCCATTACCAGCTCAACGGTGTCAAGAGAATCTGCGCCCA